>CENF01056457.1_pt1 | contig 15035 bp, 13 predicted proteins | sample 361291 | NCBI WGS metagenome assembly CENF01 (sample SAMEA2619399, study PRJEB7988) | marine metagenome | isolation source: saline water (ENVO:00002010), including | reverse complement strand
TTAGGAACCCAATCCAATTTATTTGCAGGAATAAAAATAGGGCAAAGAGGAAATTTATTCAAAAGGAGCTTTTACTTTGTTAAATACATTCTTTCTTTTTCAACCAAGAAATCTACCACGTCTAAAAGGCCATCTGTCCCTACATTCCTAGAGGCTGATACCTTATATTTCCCGTTCACTATAAGCGTAGGAACTCCTGTGATATTCCACTGTTGCATCCTTTTATCCGCCTGGTTAAGAGCATTACTAACTCCAAAAGAAGATGAAACTGATTTGTACTTCTCTCGTTCAACCCCAAAGCCTTTGAAATAATATTCGAGTTCTGAATTTCCTGTTAATCTTCTTCCTTCAGTCTGAATTGTGTTAAAAGCCGCTGGTACTAATTGTTTATCTATCCCTAAAGCTCTTGCGGTATAAAACATTCTTGCATGGATTTTAAGTATTTCATTCCATGTTGCATGAGATTTCCAAAAATCGACATCGGATGACAAATCTCTCTTCCACTGAGTCAAGTAAGACTCTAATGCATAACAATGGTTGCAGCCAAACCAAAAAACTTCCACAACTTCAATTTTACTTGTATCACGAACAGCAGAAGGATTTTTAAGTAATTCAAAGTGCACTCCTTCTAGATATTTTTCTTGAGACAATTCTGAAGCATTAGTTTCGTTATCTGAACAAGAGATAAAAAAGAAAATAACTAAAAAAGAAAAAAATCTGATACTTTGTATATTCATAACTGTGAGTTAATGCAGGCCATTAATGAAACTTGAAAGAGCATCTATTTCAACATCATCTAGCTTATAAGCAATAGCCATCATCATTTGAGACGACTCATCGTTGTTTCTTTCTCCAGATCTGTAATTTTTTAAAGATTTAGTTACGTAGTCAACCTGTTGACCGCTCAATAATGGATAACCAGCAGGAGCGTTTCCTTTACCTTTAGGAGAATGGCAGGCAGTACAGGCTGGTATGCCTTTTTCAAGGCTTCCTGAATAATAGAGCTTTCTTCCTAGTTCAACTTTATCTGCTTCTACCTGACCAATGGTATTATTTTTAGAGGCGTAAAAAGCTGCTATATCGTCTAAATCTTTTGTAGAAAAATTATCTAATAGTCCGGCCATTTCGACTATAGACCTTTTCCCACTTTTTATATGTTGTAGCTGTCTAACCAAGTAGTTGGCATTTTGACCTGCTAGAGAAGGCCAGAGACCAACCATACTATTTCCATCTTGACCGTGACACGCCACACAAGTTGCTACTTTATCTTTTCCAGAATCTGCATTACCTGCTCCAATTGTGACAAGTGAAGCAGCTAAAATAATTAATAATCTTAATTTCATTAGTGAAAATTTGTAAAATTGATGTGATGGAAGCGGATTATATACTAACCTATCAAAGCAATCTGCAATTTAAAACTGACATGACTACAAAAGATATATTTACGAGCACAACATTTGTTGGAAGTTTTCCTTCACATGAAGATCTTCCGCTTGATGAAGGGGATGAAATTGCATTTTGCGGAAGATCAAACTCTGGAAAATCTAGTGTTATAAATGCTTTAACAAAAAATAAAAAGCTAGCAAAAACAAGTAAGACTCCTGGAAGGACACAAGCGATTAACCTTTTTTGTTTAAAAAATAATGAAAATAAGAGGCTTATAGACCTTCCTGGTTATGGCTACGCCAAAGTATCAAAATCTAAAAGGCAACAATGGGGTCTAGTTATTGATGAATACTTAAATAGACGCAAGTCTTTAAAGGGTTTAGTTATTATTATGGATATAAGGCACCCGCTCAAAGATTCTGACCAAATGCTTATACGGTGGTGTCAAGAAACCCAAACTCCCTTCTTGGTAGTGCTAAACAAAGCAGATAAGTTTTCCAAAAATAAATCTTTCAGTGAACTACAAAAGACAAAGAAGCTAATGAAGGGGATTACTGTCTCTCATGAAATTACAGCCTTCTCTTCAAAAGATTTTCTTGGCTTGAGTGATGTTATTAAGTGCCTAGAGAAATTTTTATCTTTGTAAAAAAGCTCCAAAGACATTTGGGGGATGACTTTAGAGCTTTCCTTGCTTTATTTTGCTCATTAGAAATTTCTAACTTACTTATTTATGACTACCATGCTTATAAAAAGTTCAAAATAATATTCTTTTTAAATTTTAACCGCATGATGAGTTAAAATTTTCTATCTAAACAAAAGAAATTTTTTAAAATCCTTAAAATTAGCAATGGCAGTTACAGAAAATATAGAAACACAAGATCCAATTATTCTTGTTGATGGTTCTTCTTATCTTTACAGAGCCTATCATGCCCTTCCTCCCCTTTTAACAAGCAAAAATAAGCCTACTGGTGCCATAAAGGGAGTGATTAGCATGATCCGAAAGATCTTAATTGACCACCCCGACAGCCCTGTGGCAGTTATTTTCGATGCAAAAGGAAAAACGTTTCGTCATGAAATGTACAAAGAATACAAGGCAAATAGACCGTCAATGCCGACAGACCTTGCAGAACAAATAGAACCCATACACAGAATTATAGAGCTAATGGGTATAAAACTAATCACTATTAGTGGCGTTGAGGCCGATGATGTAATTGGAACTTTAGCTGATCAAGCCCGACAAAAACAAATTGATACTGTTATTTCAACCGGCGATAAAGACATGACGCAGTTAGTTTGTAAGAATGTAAAAGTTGTTAATACAATGACTGGAGAACTCCTAGACTCTAAAGGAGTGGAAAAGAAATTTGGTGTTCCTCCAGAGCTCATAACGGATTACTTGGCGTTAATTGGAGATACTTCAGATAATGTTCCAGGAGTAGATAAAGTTGGTCCCAAGACTGCAGTTAAATGGCTTAAAGAATACAAAAATATAGACGGGATTCTTGATAATTCAGAAAATATAACCGGGAAAGTCGGAGAAAACTTAAGACTGGGCTTAGAACAGCTATCTCTTTCAAAAGAGCTCGTAACCATTAAAAAAGATGTTGATTTAGATGTCACTATCGAAGGCCTAAAGGTACGGCCCGCAGACCAAAGCGGTCTAAATGCAATTTATAAAGAGCTAGAGTTTAGAAGCTGGCTTAATAATAAAGAAGACCAGCCCAAGATAGAAGAAGAAAGGATTAATTCTAATTATGAACTAGTTCTTAATGAAAAAGATCTGGATAAATGGATTAAAAAAGTAACTAAAGCTAAGACTGTTGCCGTTGATACAGAAACATCCGGGCTTAATTACATGGATGCAAAACTTGTGGGCGTTTCTTTGTCAACTAAACCTGGGGAAGCAGCATACATACCTTTTGGTCATGCCAAAGAAGAAGGTATAAAACAGCTTTCTGAAAAAACTGTAGTAGAAAAACTTAAACCATTTCTAGAGGATAAGAAAAAGAAGATTATTGGGCAGAATCTAAAGTTTGATAGAAATATCCTGGCTCAACATGGAATAAAACTAGGTCCCATAAAAAACGACACCATGTTAATGAGTTATATTTTAGATGCCTCTGCAACACGACATAACCTAGATGCGTTGGCTAAATTGTACCTTAGTTATAAGACAACTACTTTTGAGGAGGTTGCTGGTAAAGGAGTAAAACAAATTACCTTTGATCAGGTCCCTTTAAAACTTGCTGGAAATTATGCATCAGAAGATGCTGACATCACACTTAGACTCTTTGAAAAACTCAACCCTCTTTTAAATAAGAAAACTTCTTTAAAAAAATTAGCTGAGGATATAGAAATTCCTTTAATAGAGGTGCTCTCTGATATGGAACAAGCAGGAACATTGGTTAATTCCAAAGTTTTACAAGCGCAATCGAAAGACCTAGGAAAAAGGCTAATAAAATTAGAAGAAAAAGCCTATGAAATAGCAGGGGAAGAGTTCAACTTGAGCTCTACGAAGCAACTACGTGAGATTTTCTTTGTTAAATTAGAGTATCCCATCATTAAAAAAACTCCTGGAGGGCAGCCTTCCACAGATGAAAATGTTCTTCAGCAACTTGCTGATGATTATGAGCTTCCAAAAGTCCTTTTAGAACACAGAACTTTAAGTAAATTAAAATCTACCTACACAGATAAATTGCCTCTGCAAATCTCTGAAAACAGTGGCAGAGTTCATACCTCCTTTCATCAGGCCATCACAACCACTGGAAGGCTTTCTTCTTCTGATCCAAACCTCCAGAACATACCAATAAGAACAGAAGATGGCAGAAGGATCAGACAAGCCTTTGAGGCTGCGAAAAGTAATGAATTAATCTCAGCAGACTATTCTCAAATAGAATTAAGGATTATGGCTCATCTTTCAGAAGATAAAGGTCTCTTAAAGGCATTCAATAATAATGAAGATATTCATAGCCTAACGGCAAGTGAAGTTTTTTCAGTGGATCAAAACGCAGTTACTCCTGATCTGAGAAGGAATGCAAAGGCCATAAACTTTGGCCTTATTTATGGCATTTCTGCCTTCGGTTTAGGAAAGCAACTAGGGATAAATAGAAATTTAGCGGCAGAATATATGGCCATGTATTTTACAAAATACCCTGGAGTAAAAGATTACATGGAATCTACTAAGCAATCAGCTAGAGATCTTGGATACATAGAAACTCTTTTTGGAAGAAGACTCTACTTAAGAGATATTAATGCAGGAAACGGCATAAGAAGGCAAGCAGCTGAAAGAGCTGCCATCAATGCCCCTGTTCAGGGAACCGCTGCGGATATAATGAAAATAGCCATGATTAATATGCACCAGGAACTAAAGAAGGCGAAATTAGAAGCAAAAATGACTCTGCAAGTACACGATGAATTGATAATTGAATCTCCTACTGACGAAACAAAAGAAGTCGTCGATTTGCTTAAAAAATCTATGTCGAAAGCAGCAACACTTAAAGTTCCATTGGAAGTGGACGTGGGAATTGGCAATAATTGGGACCAGGCCCACTAATGAGTTTTTTATTTAAAAACCCTAAAAGGGTTTATGGAATTATGATTGCTTACAGCATCGGTCTAATGACTGTTGCACTCTTTTTTGAATATTATCTGTTGCTTGAGCCTTGTATGCTTTGTTATTTACAAAGGTTCGCCGCTATTCTTGTTGGACTAATTGGACTCATGGGATTCGTTCACAACTCTAAAAATATTATTTTCTTTAAATCCTATCTGGGGGCGTCAGTTATTTCTGTCTTAATGGGAATTGGTCTTTCAATGAGACAGCTTTATTTACAAAGTCTTCCTGAGGAATTAGTTCCGAGTTGTGCACCCGATATGGGCTATTTACTTGACTCTCTTCCTTTCTTTGAAGTCCTTTTAATGGCCATTCAGGGTGATGGGAATTGTGCTGAAGTTCTCTGGAGTTTTTTAGGCATTAGCATACCTGGATGGTTGTTGATTGGGTTCTTTCTGATTCTTGCTTATTTATCAAAATCGTTGATAAATGCAAATGAAATTCATTCTCAAAAAACATTATAGATAATCTATAATGTTGCACTTAATTTAAATTACTTCAGGCTTAAATGACTAAAACCTACAAAAATATTTCTATTGATGAGTTAATAGAAGAATCTCTATCGCGCAAAGAAGGTGAAATTGCTGCTAACGGTGCGTTGCTAGTAAAAACAGGAAAGAGAACGGGCAGAAGCCCTCTCGATAGGTTTATTGTAAAAGATGAGACTACCGTTTCCGATGTAGATTGGGGTGATGTAAACAGACCTTTCGATCAGGATAAATTCTCGCTTCTTTGGCTTAAAGTTGAAGATTATTTGTCTGAGAAAGATACTTTTGTTTCTGACTTGCACGTAGGAGAGCATTCAGAATTTTATGTGCCTGTTACCATTAAAACTGAATGGGCTTGGCATAACCTTTTTGGACGTCAGATGTTTATTAGGCCAAATGAATTTAATAATAATTCTAAAGATGTGTGGCAGGTCATGAGTGCCCCAGAATTTGTTTGTAATCCTGAAGAAGATGGAACAAACAGCGACGGTGTGGTAATTCTTAACTTCACAGAAAAGAAAGTTTTACTTGCAGGAATGCCTTATGCCGGAGAAATGAAAAAATCCATGTTTGCAGTTCAAAATTTTCTTCTGCCCGCTAAGGGTGTTTTGCCCATGCATTGCGCATCCAACGTTGGATCAGAGGGCGAGGTTTGTTTGTTCTTTGGTTTATCAGGTACTGGTAAAACGACACTTTCAGCAGATCCAAATAGAAACTTAATTGGTGATGACGAGCACGGCTGGGGTCCAGGAACTGTGTTTAATTTTGAAGGCGGTTGTTATGCTAAATGCATTGATTTAACCCAAAAAAATGAACCCGTAATCTGGGATGCCATAAAAAAAGGCAGCGTAATGGAAAATGTTGTTATCGATTCGGATACTAAAGAAGCTGATTACAGCGACTCCTCCTTGACTGAAAACACCAGAGTGGTGTATCCAAGAGAACATATTGAAAAAAGAGCAGAAGAAAATGCTGCCGGAGAGCCTAAAGCGGTTATCTTTCTAACTTGTGACCTTTCTGGTGTTATACCTCCAGTGTCTATACTTTCAAAAGAAGCTGCTGCTTATCACTTCTTAAGTGGCTACACAGCTGCCATTGGCTCAACAGAAGTTGGCTCAACTGAAGCTTTCAAGACCACTTTCTCTACTTGTTATGGTGCTCCTTTTTTTCCTAGAGCTGCGGGAGTTTATGCCGACCTTCTCATGAAAAGGATAGAATCTTTTGAAAGCAAAGTTTACTTAGTGAATACCGGTTGGACCGGAGGGCCTTACGGCACAGGAAAGAGATTTGATATCCCAGTAACCAGAGCAATAATAAGTGCCATTCAATCAGGTGAACTGGCGGGGTCAGAAACTGAAAAAATAGAGGGCATGAATCTTGATGTACCACTAGCTGTTAAGGGTGTAGATAGTGATCTTTTGAATCCCATAAGGAACTGGGAAGACTCTGAATCTTACGCAGTCTATGAAGAAAGGTTGGTGAATCAATTTAAGACTAATTTTAAAAAATTTGATGTCTCGGAAGCCATTATTTCTGCTGGTCCAAAATAAGAAAACAATCTCTATATTATGCAGCTTACCCTAGAAAAGCTAAAGCAATCAGGGGCACTTGAAGAACTCCGTTATATAAACAGAGGAATAGAAAAGGAAAGTTTAAGAATCTCAAGTTCGGGAAAACTTTCTAATAAACCTCACCCTAAGAGTTTGGGTTCCGCTCTTACCAACCCCTACATAACCACTGATTTTTCAGAAGCTCTTCTTGAGCTCATCACTCCAACTTTTAATGATGCTCAATCTTGTTTAGATTTCTTAAATGAACTTCATTGCTTTGTTTACAACAATATTGAAGGGGAGATGCTATGGCCCTGCAGCATGCCATGCCCGATAGACAATGAAGAAGAAATACCAATTGGGAACTACGGCGTGTCAAACTCCGGGATGATAAAAACAATCTACAGAAAAGGTCTATCAGAAAGATATGGGAGCCTGATGCAAACGATTGCAGGCCTTCATTACAATTTTTCTTTCTCAGATGAATTCTTCAATATTCTCCTATCGCTAGAAGAGAATAAAAATGAAAAAGAGCTTAAAAATGAAGTCTATTTACACATAGCCAGAAATTTTAAGAGGTTTGGCTGGCTTTATTTCTTCTTGTATGGAGCATCTCCTGCTGTTTGTGATTCTTTTGTAGAAAAGGGTAAACATGATCTTGAGAGTTTGCCTGGCGGAGGACTTTATAAGCCCAACTCTACTTCTCTAAGAATGGGCGACTTAGGCTATATCAGCAAAGCTCAAGATGATCTAAATATCTCTTACAACACTTTAGATGATTACTGCCTTGATTTGGAAAATGCCCTAACAACATCGTACAGGCCCTACCAAGAAATAGGTGAATTTGTTGAAGGCAATAGAGTTCAATTAAATACATCGGTGATTCAAATTGAAAATGAATATTACAGCACGATAAGACCTAAAAGAGTTTGTCCCACAGGGGAAAGGCCTATTAAAGTGCTACGAACTAAGGGCATAGAGTATCTAGAGCTTAGGTGCGTTGATCTCGATCCTTTCAGTCCTGTTGGAGTGAGAAGAGATCAACTTGACTTCATGGATACCCTTCTTATGTATTGTCTTCTTAAGGAAAGCCCACCCATTGGAAGAGAAGAAGCTGAAGCAATAAAAAGTAACCATGAGAAGATTATCAATAACGGACGGGATATGAACCAAATCATAAATTTGGACGGGAATGCAAAAACTACTTTAGATTTTGCTGAAAAGATTCTCTCCGAATTGAAAGAGATATCTTCAACTCTGGGCGGGGCTATCTTCAAGGGTGATAAAAATTTATGGATGGAATCCATCGATCTTCAAATTAAAAAGATAAAAAATATTGATGAGACCCTCAGCGGCAAGGTTCTAAATGATTTACTGACAAAAAATATGTCTTTTAGGGAGTTTGGTTTAAAGCTAGCAAATGAACATTCTCAACATTTTAAGACTGATAAAAAGTATGAGAATCTTTTCTTCGAAGAAGCTGCGAAAGCATCTCTTAAGAAACAGGAAGAAATCGATTCGCGAAAAGAGCCTGACTTTGAGATTTTCCTTAAAGAATATTTTAGTCAGACTTCTTGACGTTTTTTTAAGAAAAGGTAACTTGATAAATAGATTTATTAGATAAGGAAATAATATGAAAGCTTTTGTATGTAACGAATTCGGACCAGTAGAATCACACAAAATTGAAGATATTGATGATCCGGTAGCCGGTCCTGGTCAGGTTGTTGTTGATATCAAGGCAACAGGTATTAGTTTTCCTGATGTTTTAATTGTACAGGGGCTTTATCAATTTAAACCCCCCTTCCCGTTCAGTCCTGGTGGAGAGATTGCCGGTGTTGTTTCTTCCGTTGGTGAAGGTGTAACGGCTTATAAAGAAGGAGACCGAGTCATGGGCAGTGTTGGAAATGGAGGGCTTTGTGAAAAAGGAGCCTACTTTGCTCAACAACTAATGCCACTCCCTGAAACAATGGATTTTAAAACCGCTGCGGGCTTCCCTTTGAATTATGGAACGACCTTTCATGCTTTAAAACAAAGAGGTGAGCTCCAGTCAGGTCAATCTTTATTAGTTCTTGGAGCCGGCGGTGGGCTTGGTATTACTGCTGTTCATATTGGAAAAGCCATGGGAGCAAAAGTGATTGCAGCTGCATCCTCTCAAGACAAACTTGATCTTTGCAAGGCAGAAGGTGCGGACGAAACAATTCTTTACCAAAGAGATATGGACAGAGACTTACAAAAGAAATTCTCAGATGAAATCAAAGAAGCGTCCGGAGGCGGAGTTGATATGATCTATGATTTAGTGGGTGGAGATTACGCTGAACCCTCATTGAGAGCTATAAAAAGACATGGAAAATATCTAGTCATAGGTTTCACTGCTGGGATTCCTAAAATGCCACTAAATCTTACCCTCTTAAAAGAGTGTCAAATAATTGGAGTTTTTTGGGGTCAATTTGCAGGAATAGAATCTGAATTAAATGCGCAAAACTTCAAAGAACTTTTTGCATTGCATGCTGAAGGAAAAATAAAACCTTTTGTTAGCAAGAGCTTTTCTCTAGATGACACAACTAAGGCAATTAAGTCGCTAGAAAATAGAAAGGTGCTAGGGAAGGTAGTTGTTAGTATGGAATGAAATATTCCCTGAATAAAACTTTAAACACTTTTTTTTTAAAAGGCGTTTTTTTAATTTTTTCTTTAACCGTACAAGCTGACGACAAAGATGATTTTGTTTACGATCTTGCATTAGCCACTCAAGGAGTCTCAGTTAGTCAGTACAATACGGGGATAAATTATTCTCTTGGCAGAGGGATTCCTAAAGAGACAGAAAAATCCATATATTGGTATCAAAGAGCAAGCGACCAAGGTCACTCTAAAGCTCCTTTCAATATGGCAATCCTATACGCCAAAGGAGAGGGGGTTGGTAAAAATCTTCCGTTGGCTTTGAAATATTTTAAACTTTCTGCAGAAAGAGGAAATTTGAACGCAAAATTGTTCTACGAAGACCTTCAATCGTTCAAAACTAAAAATGAACTAGAAGCCTTAAAAGTCATATGTTGCCCAGATCCAATGGTTCACGGAATGGTGGATAAAAATAAAACCTACAAGTAAGCTCTTTAAGATTCTCTAAATCCTCAAATTTTATTAAATGATTCATAGAAGTTTCTTAAGAAACCCTTATAATCGCGCCTTTCTAGAAACCTCATGACTGTTAAAAACCTCAGAAATATAGCCATCATTGCGCATGTTGATCATGGCAAAACCACCCTTGTTGATAAGCTGCTCCAACAGTCAGGAAAGCTAGACAGAAAAAATATGACCGCTGACAGGGTCATGGACTCTGAAGATCAGGAGAAAGAGCGAGGAATCACAATTCTTGCTAAGAATACTGCTATAGAATGGAATGCGCATCGCATTAATATCGTAGACACACCCGGACACGCTGATTTTGGAGGAGAAGTTGAAAGAGTTCTCTCGATGGTAGATTCAGTTTTGTTATTGGTTGACGCTGTAGATGGACCCATGCCTCAAACAAGATTTGTAACTCAAAAAGCCTTTGATCAAGGATTAAATCCAATTCTTGTAATAAACAAAGTTGATAGACCTGGAGCAAGATCGGACTGGGTGTTAGACCAAGTCTTTGATCTTTTCGATAAGCTGGGCGGGACAGATGAACAATTAGATTTCCCAGTTATTTATGCCTCGGCTCTAAACGGAGTAGCGGGATTAGATGACCATGATTTAGCTGATGACATGGCACCTTTACTTGAATTAATAATTGAAAAAGTGTCTCCCCCCGAAGTAAATGACGAGGGGCCCGCTCAAATGCAAATTAGTGCTCTTGACTACAACAGTTACGTTGGGGTCATAGGAATTGGTCGTATAAAAAGAGGGAAAATGAAGCCGAACATGCAAGTTGTTGTTGCGGAAGCTGACGGCTCAAAAAGAAAGGCCAAAATTCTTCAAGTCATGGGTTACGACGGTCTTGAGCGTGTTGATGTTGAAGAAGCGCAAGCAGGAGATATAGTTTGTATAACGGGGATAGATAAACTGAACATCTCAGACACAATATGTGACCCAGATAATGTAGAAATTTTGCCCCCTCTTTCTGTCGATGAACCAACCGTAAGCATGACTTTCCAAGTAAATGATTCCCCTTTTGCTGGCAGAGAAGGAAAATACATTTCTTCAAGAAACTTAAAAGAAAGACTCGAACAAGAGCTGATACACAATGTTGCTTTAAGAGTTGAACCAGGAGAAACCCCTGATAAATTTGTTGTCTCTGGAAGAGGTGAATTGCACTTGTCGGTCTTGATAGAAAACATGAGAAGGGAGGACTATGAGGTAGGCGTCTCTCGCCCTGAAGTTATCCAAAAAGAGATTAATGGTGAAATTCATGAACCCTTTGAACAGATAGTTATTGATATAGAAGAGCAACATCAAGGTTCAATAATGGAAGAAATGGGCTTAAGAAAAGCAGACCTCCAGAACATGGAGCCTGATGGCAAAGGAAGAATGAAGCTAGATTTTATTGCTCCTTCAAGAGGAATGATAGGCTTCAGATCAAACTTCTTAACCATGACAAGTGGAACAGGAATTATGACCAGTGTCTTTGATCATTACGGACCCGCCAAGGCAGGAGAAGTTGCAAAAAGGCAAAACGGCGTCTTGGTCTCTATGATATCTGGAAAAACATTGGCTTACTCTCTGTTCAATCTACAAGAGAGAGGAAGGATGTTTGTTGGTCATGGCAAAGAAGTCTACAAAGGCCAAATAGTTGGACTTCACTCTCGTGATAATGATTTACCTGTTAATCCTACAAAGGCTAAACAACTAACCAATGTAAGAGCGGCTGGAACCGATGAAAATCTTATCCTCACTCCACACATCCAACACACCTTGGAACAAGCTCTTGAGTTTGTTGAAGACGATGAGCTGGTTGAAGTAACGCCAAAATCCATAAGGCTCCGAAAAAGAAACTAAGTAATCTATAATTTACTCAATCTAAATTAGGAGAAAAACATGAAAGTTCTAGCTTTAGGTGGAAGCGGAGGAATGGGCAGGTATGCAGTAGAAACTGCCTTAACTTTTGATGGCATAGAACAAATAATAGTGGCAGATATCAACGAAGAAGCTGCTAGCAACTACGCCAATTCATTACCTCAGAAAGTCGTAGGAATCGGCCTCGATGTGACCGACAGACGTAAACTGATAGAAACCATGCTTAATGTTGATGTAGTTTTAAATACAGTAGGGCCATTCTTTAAATACGGGCCTCCTGTTTTAGAAGCTGCGATTGAAGGCGGCTGCCATTATCTCGATATCAATGACGACTGGGAACCTACCCTTGATATGCTTAAGATGCATGAAAAGGCCAAAGAAAAAGGGGTTACTGCAATCATTGGGATGGGAGCAAGCCCAGGTCTAACAAACATGCTGGCACGTATTGCCATGCAGCAGCTTGATACGGTAGACACTGTTTATACAGGCTGGTCACTTGCGGGGGCAAGTCCAGATGCCGAGTCTTCTCAAACCGGAGCGAATGCAGCCATGGAGCACGGGATCCTTCAAGTAACGGGAAAAGTCATGATAAGACAAAACGGCAAAGACGAAATGATGAAACCTTTGAAAGAGGTAGAGGTTACTTTTCCAGGCTCCAAGCCAACTAAATCTCATATATTTGGTCATCCTGAAGCAGTAACTTTTCCCCATCATTTTAAGGAGATTAAAAACTCCATAAACCTGGCCCACGGAGATGTCTCTATTTTAAAAATAATAGCTTTTTTTGTTAACCTTAAGATTCTTCCTGCCTATCAAGCTGCAAAACTCCTTGGATATCTTGAAAGAAAGATTGGGGGAAGCCAGGAAAAAAACGTTCTACGAGGAGAGCTCAATCTCCCTTCCGTCTACGGAATGGCCATAGGAACAAAAGACGGGGAAAAGGCATCTGCCGGAGTAACCTTCTCCACTGAAGAAAAAACCAGTAGCACCACCATGGGGGAAGTCACGGGCATTCCGCTTGCTTGCAGTTTAAAACTCCTCCTGGATGGTAAAATTAAAGATCGAGGAGTTTTTGCACCTGAGGGAGCTATTGAACCTAATGATTTCTTTGATGTTTTTAGAGATACAGATCTCGCTGAAGATTTAGGAAATGATGACTTAATCAAAATCTCCAATAGTTGGCAGCTTAATTCTTAATAGGTGGATTAAGGTAAATTTGCTTAAAGCCTGTAAAAGGCATTAAGCTAAAGTCTTCTCAGGGGAGGAGACCATGGAAACATCATTATTTTTCAAAACCTTTATGGTTTTTGGAAGTCAGTTATTTTTAGTGTTTGGGGTCTGCTATCTTTTTATATATTCAATTAGAAAAGCTACCCTTGAAGGTAGGCCATTTTTTGGCGCTAATTTTGCGATAAAGTTTAACGCCAATGGTGAGGTTGACTTGTTTAGCCCTGAACAGGATGCATACGATGAATGGCGCTCCAAAGCAGATGAAGAATTAGAGTCCCTTTGGCGCAAAAAACATGATGGAATGACTTTTACAGATGAAAGTGAAAGATCTTATAAGGATGAAAAAGAGGCAATCAAACAAAAGATCATAGAAAAAGAAAAAGAAATATCCAATCCCCTTAACAAATTTACCCAAATTTTATGTTGGTTATGGATTTTTTTCTTAGTTGGGACCGCTTTAATTTCATTTACGGACTATTCTATTTTAACAAAGATGTTCTTTCTAACCGTTGCAAGTCTTAGCTTTGGACCATTACTCGGCGTAATCATGATTCAAATGGATGAAAATGATGGTTTGAGAATATTAAAACTTACAGTTACCATCACTTTTCTAACAGCCTTAATTGGAATCTACAGCGGCATAGATTTTTCTTGGTTAGGCTTTGTGCTGATAATCCCTTTATCTCTATTGGTTACTTGGAATTTTTTAAATGTTTTTTATAATTTTTCAGGTTGGGCAAAGCGGCTGGGAGGGGTTTTTGGATCCTTAATATTTATCTTATATTTACTATATGATTTTAATAGACTTGAAAGAGCTGCTGAAAATGGTGTGAATGACTGGAATACGGCTTTTGAGATAGGTTTCTCTATTTACTTGGATGTTATAAACTTGTTATTAGAACTACTTGAAGCAATGGGGTAAATATGGAATCTTTAAATAATTTTTTAGAAAAACTGGCTAAACCATTAAATGGTTTTGCTGACTGGATAATAAGGCTTGGACTTGGAATATCTTTCTTTCTTCATGGGTTTGGAAAATTGCCCTTAAATGAATCTGGTTGGCTTGCCTCTAATTTAGGATACCCCATTGCATTAATGGTTGCTTGGGGAGAAGTATTGGCCGGGCTTGGTATTATTTTAGGCGGCCTACTCTCCGGAACAATTGCAAGCTTAATAACCAGGATTTCTGGAGGCGCCATTGGAGTCATCATGATAGGTGCTATTTTAATTGCACATTCAAACTGGGGTATATTTTTTGGAGAAAGAGGATCGGTACTTTTTGCTAGTGAGCAATTATTTTTATTACTATTGGGAATCTATTTCGCTATAAAGGGAAATCAGAAATAATAAAAAACTTATTGGTTTCTATTTAAAAGAGATTCAAGTGCCAACAAAACCTTTGCTGAATCGTGCGGGGCCCTGAAGAAACCTGCGTATTTACCCTCTGGGTCAATCAGCACTAAACTACCAGTATGGTCTACCGCATAAAATGGATCCTCACTTTCAACGACGGGCGTGAAGGGAACGTTCACTTGAGTGGCAAATTTATAAACCTGATCTATCCCTCCGGTCAGGCCTATAAAATCTTCATCAAAATTATCTAGATAAACTCTTAGTTTCTCAGGTGTGTCTCTTATTGGATCAACTGAAACCAAAAAGAATCTAACCTTTTCTGAATCATCACCTAGATCTTTTTTAATTTCTTGAAGCTGCCTCATGGTTAAAGGGCAAATATCAGGACAAAACGTAAATCCAAAAAATAAAACGTTCCATTTA
>CENF01178899.1_pt1 | contig 15058 bp, 11 predicted proteins | sample 361291 | NCBI WGS metagenome assembly CENF01 (sample SAMEA2619399, study PRJEB7988) | marine metagenome | isolation source: saline water (ENVO:00002010), including | reverse complement strand
TTAACATATTCTTTACATTTTATGTATGATTTTTAAAGAAAAATACTAATTTAATTCGATTTGAACGTCTACGCCTGCTGCTAAATCCAACTTCATCAACGCATCTACAGTTTTATCGGTTGGATCAACAATATCCATCAATCTTTTATGCGTTCTAATCTCATATTGGTCTCTTGCGTCCTTATCTACATGAGGAGACACTAATATAGTGAATCTTTCTTTTCTGGTTGGTAGCGGAATTGGGCCGAGCACTCTAGCACCTGTTCTTTTGGCTGTCTCTACAATCTCTTTAGCAGAGATATCAATTAATTTATGATCAAATGTCTTCAGTCTAATTCTAATTGTTTGTGCACTCTTTTTTTTGGATTTGGAAAATTTTTTTGTAGTTTCTTCATCTTTATGCGAGGAAGTTTTACTATCGGTACTTTTTTTGACAACTTTTTTATCCTTCTTTGCTGCTACTTTTACAACTTTCTTAGTAGCTTTCTTAGCAACTTTCTTGGTAACTTTCTTTGTAGTTTTTTTAGTTACTTTCTTTTTTGTTTTAGTTTCGGTCTCTTTCTTTGTAGCCATTATGATGCCTGCTGTATTAATGCTTCAGCCACATTCGATGGTAGCTCGGCATATTTAGTAAATTCCATTGTATATGTAGCCCTTCCTTGGGACATCGACCTAAGAGAGGTAGAATATCCGAACATTTCTGATAACGGAACTTCAGCTTTGACTATATTGCCCATTACTGTATCTTCCATCCCGAGAACGATTCCACGACGCCTATTTAAATCACCTGTTACATCTCCTAGATAATCCTTAGGTGTAACAGCTTCAACAGACATGACTGGCTCTAATATAACTGGTTTTGCTTTTTTAGCACCTTCTTTAAAGCATTGAGAGGCTGCAACTTTAAATGCTACCTCGCTAGAGTCCACATCATGAAATGAGCCATCGTAAAGTGTAACCTTAACATCAACCACAGGGAATCCTCCAATGACTCCATTTTCCATTTGTTCAATGACACCTTTTTCTACTGGATTAATAAATTCTCTAGGTATAGCTCCACCTACTATCGCATTTACAAACTCAAATCCTTTTCCGGATTCTTGCGGCTCAAGTTTTAACCAAACATGGCCATATTGTCCTCTACCACCACTTTGTTTTATATATTTTGCTTCTTGTTCTATAGGAAGACGTATTGTTTCTCTATATGCAACTTGAGGTTTACCTACATTTGCTTCAACAGAAAATTCTCTTTTTAGACGATCAACAATAATCTCAAGATGTAATTCACCCATGCCAGATATTATGGTTTGGTTAGACTCTTGATCGGTTGCTACTTTAAAAGAGGGATCTTCTTGAGCTAGTTTGCTCAACGCTAAACCCATTTTTTCCTGATCTGCTTTTGTTTTAGGTTCAACAGCTATTGATATAACGGGCTCTGGGAATTCCATTCTTTCTAATGTAATAACTGATTCTGGAGTACAAAGTGTGTCACCAGTCGTAGCTTGTTTAAGCCCCACGGCAGCAGCTATATCTCCGGCCCTAACTTCTTTTACGTCTTCTTTTGAATTCGCGTGCATTTGTAAAATTCGACCAATTCTTTCTTTTTTTTGTGTAATGGAGTTATATACAGTATCGCCTGCTTTCAAAACTCCTGAGTAAACCCTGAAGAATGTCAGAGACCCTACGAAAGGGTCAGTTGCAATTTTAAAAGCTAATGAAGAAAAAGGTTCATCATCAGATGATTTTCTTTCTGCGGGTGTTTCATCTTTATCATCTAATACACCTTTAATTGCAGGTACATCTATAGGTGATGGCATAAAATTAATAACTGCATCTAACATTGCTTGCACACCTTTATTTTTAAATGCTGTTCCACACATAGCTAAGACAATCTCATTAGATAATGTTCTTGTTCTTAAACCACTTATTATTTTCTCTAACGGTAAGTCCCCATTATTAAGATACTCATCCATAAGTTCTTCGCTTGCTTCTGCTGCAGTCTCTAATAATTGTTCTCTTAATTCATTTGCTTTACTTAGTAAATCATCTGGTATCTCGGAGGTTTCAAACTTCATACCCATAGACTCTTCATCCCAGATAATAGATTTCATAGTTAATAAGTCCACCACTCCTTTAAATGAATCCTCTGCTCCTATTGGAATTTGTAATGGTACGGGTGATGACCCTAGCCTTGTTTTAATCTGCTCTACTACTCTAAAAAAATCAGCACCTGCTCTGTCCATTTTATTAACAAATACCATTCTTGGAACTTGGTATTTGTTTGCTTGTCTCCAAACTGTTTCTGATTGAGGTTCAACACCACCAACAGCACAAAATACAGCTACTGCACCATCAAGCACGCGTAGTGATCTTTCGACTTCGATAGTGAAGTCCACATGACCTGGAGTATCAATGATATTAACTCTATGCTCTGGAAACTGGGTTGTACTTCCGCTCCAAAAACATGTTGTGGCTGCTGATGTAATAGTAATACCTCTCTCCTGCTCTTGTTCCATCCAATCCATTGTTGCAGCACCATCATGTACTTCTCCAATTTTATGAGATACGCCAGTATAATATAGAATTCTTTCTGTGGTTGTTGTTTTACCCGCATCTATATGAGCCATGATTCCGATATTTCTATAATTTTCAATTGGAGTTTTTCTGGCCATAGTTACCACCTATAATGTGCAAATGCTTTATTAGCTTCAGCCATCTTATGAACGTCTTCTCTTTTCTTGACAGCCGAACCTTTGCCTTCACAGGCATCTAATAATTCAGATGCTAACTTATTCTTCATTGATTTTTCATTTCGTTTTGAGGCGGCATCCAAAATCCATCTCATAGCTAACGATAGTTTTCTTCTTGGGTTAACTTCTATAGGTACTTGATAATTTGAACCACCAACTCTTCTAGATTTAACTTCAACTGATGGGCTGACATTCTGCAGAGCTTTCTCCATCATAGATAATGGATCCGCCTTGTTCTTTTCTCCCATTATATCTAGTGCATCATAAATAATTTTTTCTGCAGTTCTTTTTTTGCCATCACTCATTATCATATTAGTAAACCTAGACACAGATGTACTGTTATAGATAGGATCTGGTTTCAATGTTTTTTTTAAAATTAATTTTTTTCTAGGCATAGGATTATTTATGTTTTTGGTTTCTTAGTGCCATACTTAGATCTACCTTGTTTTCTGTTTTCAACACCCTGAGTATCCAGGCTGCCTCTTACTACATGGTACCTAACACCAGGAAGATCTTTCACTCTTCCGCCTCTTATTACCACTACCGAATGTTCCTGAAGATTATGGCCTTCTCCACCAATATATGAAGTAACTTCCTGGCCATTTGTTAATTTTACTCTTGCTACTTTTCTTAGAGCTGAGTTAGGTTTTTTTGGTGTTGTTGTATAAACACGAGTACATACACCCCTTCTTTGTGGACAGGATTCTAGAGCCGGGACAGTTGTTTTATACACTTTGTCTCTTCTTGGTTTTCTTACCAGTTGATTAATTGTAGTCATAGTATTTAATTAAATTAATTGCAAAAATTCTATTCGGACAGCATATAGTTGTCAAGCTGAGATTGCAACAAACATCTGTTATAAACTCTCAATTTTAGTCAAAGATAATAAGATTTAAGCTTAAACAGGCTCTACTGGAGTTTCTTCTTCTATAATTTCTTTTTTATCTGTAAAAGCAGTCATCTCCTCTGCAAGTTCTTTCTCAATCTGAGCTGTTTTATCAAATTTGGACTCATTTCTTTGAGTTGATAAACTTGTTCCACATGGTATGAGCCTTCCAACTACAACATTTTCTTTAAGACCTCGTAAGAAATCTTTCTTTCCATTAACTGCTGCATCTGTTAGAACTCTTGTTGTTTCTTGGAATGATGCTGCAGAAATAAATGAGTTTGTAACGAGAGAAGCTTTAGTTATACCGAGTAATATTGATCTTGATGTTGGTGTTTTTGCATCTTTATTAGTTTTAGTTAATTCATCTACTATTTCTAAGAAAGAAGTCATTTCCATTTGTTCCCCAACAATTAAATCTGTATCACCAGCTGATTCAATCTCAACTTTCTTTAACATTTGACGAAGTATTACTTCTATGTGTTTATCATTAATTGCAACACCTTGTAAACGGTATACATCCTGGACCTCTTTAACTATATGCTCAGCTAATTGAGTTATACCTCTGTAACGAAGAATGTCATGCGGATCAAGTTCGCCTTCTGAGATAATCTCTCCTTTCTCAACCTTAGCTCCTTCAAAAACATTTAATAGTCTTGTTTTAGATAACATTTGTATGTGTTTTTCTTCTACACCCTCACTATTAGTAAAGGTAATTTCTAGTCTTCTTTTGCCTTTAGTCTCTTTACCAAAAGAAACAACACCTGTTTTTTCAGCGAGCTCTGCTTTGTCTTTAGGGGTCCTAGCTTCAAATAAGTCTGCAACACGCGGCAACCCACCTGTAATGTCCCGAGTTCCCGATGTTTCTCTTGGTGTTCTAGCTATTGTGTCACCCACACCTACCTTCATTCCTTCTTTAAGAGATACATTAGATCTGGACGGCAAAATATAATGAGCTGGTAAACTCGAATTGGTAATAAGAATATCTTGCCCTTTGCTGTCTACCAACTTAACCATTGGCTTTAGATTTTTATCAAAGGAAACGCTAGTTTGATCCTTAATCAAGATTGTTTCTATTCCTGTTAAATCATCTGTCACTCTGTCAATACTGACGCCATCCTCAAAATCTTTAAATTCAACTATACCGGCGGTTTCTGTGATGAAAGGTGTTGTATATGGATCCCATGTTGCTACAGTTTGTCCCATTGCAACTTTAGCTTCATCCTTAATTGTGATTACCGCGCCATAAGGAATCTTATATCTTTCTTTTTCTCTGCCACTATCATCTAAAATACCTAATTCACCTGATCTAGAAATAACCACGTTGTCTTTTTTTGTATTTTCGACAACATTAAGGTTATGATATCTTGCAGTTCCTGAAGTTTTTATTTCTATGCTGTTTGCAGCTACTGATCTTGATGCAGCACCACCAATATGAAATGTTCTCATAGTTAATTGTGTTCCTGGCTCACCAATTGATTGAGCAGCAACCACACCTACTGCCTCTCCAGTAGATACAATTCTTCCTTTAGCTAAATCTCTTCCATAACATTTAGCGCAAATTCCATGTCTAGTTTCACATGTAATGGCGGATCTCACCCATACTTCATCAATTGCATTCTGTTCTAGAAGTGCAACATTTTTTTCATCTAAAAGAGTGCCTGCTGGAAGTATAATATCTTTAGAGTCTTTAACAGTGAGGTCTTTCAATAAAGTTCTGCCTAATACTCTCTCTTGTAATGGCTCTACAATATCCCCACCTTCAATTAATGGTTTCATAAGAATACCAGACTTAGTTCCGCAATCCTCTTCTATAACAACCAAGTCTTGAGAAACATCTACAAGTCTTCTGGTTAAATAGCCTGAATTAGCAGTTTTAAGTGCAGTATCTGCTAGACCTTTCCTAGCGCCATGAGTTGATATAAAGTACTGCATCACATCGAGCCCTTCCCTAAAGTTTGCCGTGATAGGAGTTTCAATAATTGAGCCATCTGGCTTAGCCATTAATCCTCTCATTCCAGATAACTGTCTAATTTGTGCAGCTGAACCTCTAGCCCCAGAATCTGCCATCATATAGATTGAGTTAAATGACTTATGCTCTACAGATTTCCCAGACGAAATTTTAGAAGTTTCTGTTCCAAGTTCTTTCATCATAGCTTGAGATACTTGGTCATTTGTATGAGACCATATATCAACAACCTTGTTATATCTTTCACCTGCAGTTAATAATCCAGAATTATATTGTTTTTCAATATCTTTGACTTCTTTTTCAGCTCCCATGACCATTTTAGATTTTTGTTTAGGTATTACCATGTCATTAACGCCAATAGATACACCAGCGATTGTTGAATACTTAAAACCTGTATACATAATCTGGTCAGCAAGTAGCACAGTTGCTTTTAATCCTGCTAAACGATAAGAGGCATCGAATAACTCCGATATTGCTCTTTTATCTAAGTCCTTATTTATATATTTAAATGGAATATTTTTTGGAAGAATCTCCGCTAATACTGCTCTACCAACAGTAGTTGATACAATAGTTGGGGTGGCTGGCAAATCATCATCTTCGCTTTCTTTTACCTCTATTCTCACTTTTATTTTAGCTTGTAGGTCAATAATTTTTTGTTGGTATGCTCTGTGTACTTCTTCAACATCACTAAAAATCATACCTTCACCCATTGCATTGGGTTTTTCCCTTGACATGTAGTATATGCCGAGAACAATATCTTGGGATGGGACAATTATGGGGCTTCCATTTGATGGAGATAGAATATTATTGCTTGAAAGCATTAGTACTCTGGTTTCAACTTGAGCCTCTAGGGACAAAGGAACATGTACTGCCATTTGATCGCCGTCAAAATCAGCATTAAATGCCGCACAAACTAAAGGATGTAATTGTATAGCTTTACCTTCAATTAAAATAGGTTCAAAAGCTTGAATGCCTAACCTATGAAGTGTTGGAGCTCTGTTTAACATAACCGGATACTCTTTGATAATCTCATCTAATATGTCCCAAACTTCTTCACCTTCTTTTTCCACAACCTTCTTTGCAGCTTTAATTGTAGTTGTAATTCCACGTAAATGTAATTTCCCGAAAATATGAGGCTTAAATAACTCTAACGCCATCTTTTTAGGGATTCCACACTGATGTAATCGTAAAGTTGGGCCAACGACAATTACAGATCTTCCAGAATAATCCACTCTTTTACCAAGAAGGTTTTGTCTAAATCTTCCACCTTTGCCTTTTATCATATCTGCCAATGATTTGAGAGGTCTTTTATTTGTTCCAGTTATAGCACGGCCCCTCCTACCGTTATCAAGAAGTGCATCCACTGATTCCTGAAGCATTCTTTTTTCGTTTCTAACAATAATTTCTGGAGCTTTTAATTCTAATAAACGTTTTAATCTGTTATTTCTATTTATCACCCTACGATATAAATCATTTAGGTCCGATGTCGCGAACCTACCACCTTCTAGAGGGACAAGAGGTCTTAGGTCTGGCGGTAGAACAGGTAATACACTTAGAATCATCCATTCTGGCTTATTACCTGATTTTATAAACGATTCAATTAATTTTAGACGTTTAACATTTCTTTTATTTTTAGCTTGAGATTTTGTGTTTGCTATTTCATCTTTCAAATCTTCAAACGTTTTTTTCAATTCTATCTCTTGCAATAACTCCATAATTGCCTCGGCACCCATGCCTACTTTCATGTCTGGACCATATTGCTCTAGCGCTTGTTGATAACCATCTTCTGTTAAGAGCTGTCCTTTTTCAAGCGGAGTTAATCCACCGTCAATAACGATATATGCTTCAAAATATAGTGCTTTTTCTATTTCCCTGAGAGTCATATCTAACATTAAGCCAATGCGTGACGGTAAAGATCTCAGATACCATATGTGAGCTACAGGTGATGCAAGTTCAATATGCCCCATTCTTTCTCTTCTAACTTTTGACAGGGTTACTTCTACCCCGCATTTCTCACAAATTACACCTCGGTGTTTCAGCCTTTTATATTTGCCACATAAACATTCATAATCTTTAATGGGTCCAAAAATTTTTGCACAAAATAAACCGTCTCTTTCTGGTTTAAAAGTTCTATAGTTTATAGTCTCTGGTTTGCGTACTTCACCATATGACCAAGATCTCATCAAGTCTGGAGATGCTAAAGAGATTTTTATATGATCAAAATTATCTTCTTTGCTAGTTTTTTTAAATAAATTTAACATATCTTTCATAATAAGCTCCCTAAGTTTCTTTGTTCTCTAAATCAAGATCAATGTTTATACCTAAAGAACGTATTTCTTTTAACAAAACATTAAATGATTCTGGTACATGAGGATCTGTTGAAAAATCACCGTCCACAATATTTTTGTATATGCGATTTCTGCCCGCAACATCATCCGATTTAACAGTTAACATTTCCTGAAGTGTATGAGTAGCACCGTAGGCTTGTAGTGCCCATACCTCCATTTCTCCAAACCTTTGTCCACCAAATTGGGCTTTACCGCCTAATGGTTGTTGAGTAACTAAGCTATATGGTCCTGTTGAACGCGCATGCATTTTATCATCAACAAGATGATTTAATTTAACAATATACATGTACCCTATGGTTACCGGTCTTTCGAACATTTCTCCTGTTCTACCATCAAATAAAATAGCCTGTCCACTTTCAGGTAGACCAGCTAACTCTAACATTGCTTTAATTTCTTGTTCTGATGCTCCATCAAAAACAGGAGTAGCCATTGGCACTCCCTCTCTTAGATTTTCCGCTAATGTATGAACTTCATCCTCATTGAAACCCTTTAAATCATGTTTATCAAAACCAGGGCATGTTGAATATACCTCACTTAAATAACTTTTAATTTTTTTAGCCTGAGATTGCTCATCTAACATTGCAGCTATTTTGAATCCTACGCCTTTAGCAGCCCATCCTAAGTGAGTTTCAAGCACCTGCCCTACATTCATTCTTGAAGGAACTCCTAATGGGTTTAGTACAACATCCACTGGACGTCCATCCTCAGTATGAGGCATGTCTTCAACGGGAACAATTTGTGATATTACACCTTTATTACCATGTCTGCCTGCCATTTTATCGCCAGGTTGCAAAGTTCTCTTCACTGCCAGATAAACCTTCACTTTCTTTTGAATGCCTGGTCCCAAATCATCATGTTGAGATATTTTTTGTGTAATTTGATCTAAGTCTTCAGAAAATTTTTCTGATAATTTATCCATCTGGTTTTGCAGACTTGCTAAAGTATGGTTTCCTGACTCAGTTTTTAAGACAAACTTAAATAAGTCCACATTATCTATATTTTCTAAAATTGCTGTTGTAATTTTGGTCCCAGCTTTTACATCTTTTGGTCCTTTTGTTACTTGTTTATTTAGTAAAATCTTTCTTGTTCTTGCAAAAATATTTTCCTGATTAATCCTTAGTTCATCTTCTAAATTTTTTCTTGCAGCTTTAATTGCTTCATCTTGTATTTCAAGAGCTCTCTTATCCTTGTCAATGCCCTCTCTTGTAAAAACTCTAACATCAATAACAGTTCCATCCATTCCTGATGGAACTTTTAAAGATGTATCTTTGACATCAGATGCTTTCTCACCAAAGATAGCTCTGAGCAGCTTTTCTTCAGGAGTTAATTGACTTTCACCTTTTGGTGTAACTTTTCCAACCAAGATGTCACTTGATTTTACTTCAGCGCCAACATAAACAATCCCTGATTCATCGAGTTTATTTAATAAACTCTCACTAACATTTGGGATATCTGATGTAATTTCTTCAGATCCAAGTTTTGTATCTCTTGCAACACACTCTAGTTCCTCTATATGTATTGAGGTAAACCTATCTTCTTGAACAACTCTTTCTGAAACAAGTATTGAATCCTCAAAGTTGTATCCATTCCATGGCATAAATGCAATCAATAGATTTTGCCCTAGAGCTAACTCTCCTAAATCAGTTGAGGGGCCATCAGCAATCACATCACCTTTTTCAATAACATCTCCAGTTTGCACAAGTGGTCGTTGGTTAATACATGTATTCTGGTTTGTTCTTGTGTATTTTGTCAGTGGATAAATATCTACACCTGTATCGTCTGTGTCAGAGACTTCTGCTTCATTCACATTAACGATAATTCTGGACGCGTCTACATAATCAACTTCACCTCCTCTTTTTACTGTAAAAGATGCACCTGAATCTATAGCTACAGTCTTTTCAATTCCGGTACCAACCAAAGGTTTTTCGGGTTTTAAAATTGGTACTGCTTGTCTTTGCATATTAGAGCCCATTAATGCTCTATTAGCATCATCATGTTCTAAAAATGGGATTAGAGCAGCTGCGACCGAGACAACTTGTTTCGGCGACACATCCATTAACTGAACCTTATCCGGGGAAGAAATTGTAAATTCATTATTATTTCTACATGAAATTAAATCACCAACTATTTTATTATTTTTATCAAGCTCAGTATTGGCTTGAGCAATTATATATTTACTTTCCTCAATTGCTGAAAGCCATTGAATTTCATTTTTTACCTTACCTTTTTCCACAATACGGTAAGGAGTTTCCAAGAAACCATAATTATTTGTTCTTGAGAAAGTCGCTAATGAGTTAATAAGACCAATATTTGGACCTTCAGGTGTTTCAATAGGGCATACTCTTCCATAGTGTGTTGGGTGGACATCTCGAACTTCAAAACCTGCTCTTTCTCTTGTTAAGCCACCGGGGCCAAGCGCAGATATCCTTCTTTTATGTGTTATCTCAGCAAGAGGGTTATTTTGGTCCATGAATTGTGACAATTGGCTGGTCCCAAAGAATTCTTTTAAGGTAGCTGTTATAGGTTTAGAGTTTACTATATCTTTCGGTTGAAGTTTTTCAGCTAATTCCATAGTACTCATCCTTTCTTTAACTGCTTTTTCAACTCTAACTAATCCAATTCTAAAAACATTTTCAACCATTTCTCCGACACATTTAACTCTCCTATTACCTAAATGGTCAATGTCATCAGTATTATCCTCTCCATTTCGGATATTAATTAAAGTTTTAAGAACATCGATTATATCTTGGTTTGACAATACACCCTCGCCTTCAGTTTCAGTTCGTCCGACCCTTGTGTTAAATTTCATTCTCCCTACCGCAGACAAATCATATCTATCAGAGGATTGAAATAAGTTGGTAAATAATTGAGATGCAGCATCCTTTGTAGGCGGCTCACCTGGGCGCATCATGCGATATATCTCTATCAAGGCAGTGTCTTGATCTGTTGTTGGGTCGATATCTAAAGTATTACAGATAAAGGGACCTCTATCGAGTTCGTTGGTGTGTAAAATATCAAACTTTTTAAGTTTGGATTCAAGAATTGTTTCTACAAGCTCTTTTGTGATTTGTTGGTTACAGGTTAATAGTACTTCGCCTGTGCTTTGATCAATAATATCTTCAGAGATTCTTTTCCCCCATAAAAACTCAGATGGAACCTGAAAACTTTTCATTTTAGATTTTTTCGCTAACTCAATATGTCTAGCTGTTATTCTTTTGCCTTTAGCCACAATTACTTTCTTATTATAAACAATATCAAATGCCGCTATACTTCCCTTTAAATCATTTAATTTTTGATCTATAAAAAACTTACCCTTTTCAACAGTAATCTTATTGCTGTCATAAAATAAGTCTAAGATTTCTTTGGTATTATAATTTAAAGCTCTCAAGATTATTGTAGAAGCAATTTTTCTTCTTCTATCAATTCTTGCATATACGATATCTTTCTGGTCGAATTCAAAATCTAGCCATGAACCACGATATGGGATGACTCTTGCAGAAAATAATAGTTTTCCAGATGAATGAGTTTTACCACGATCGTGATCAAAGAATACACCAGGAGATCTATGTAGTTGAGAGACTACGACACGTTCAGTACCATTTATTATAAATGTGCCAAATTTCGTCATGATAGGCATGTCACCTAGAAACACCTCAGTATTTTCAAATATTTCCAGTTGTCCAGAAGACTTAGGGTCTATGTTGACAGATAGCTTAAGATCGACCTTAAGTGGAACTGAAAAGCTTTTGCCAGTAATTCGACATTCTTCTTCTGTATATTCTTCTCTGCCTAATTTAAATCCTGTATATTCTAGTTTACAGTTATTAGCATAATCGGTTATTGGGAATACTGACTTGAAAACACCATCAAGACCTGAGTTAGAGTAATCTAACTTACCAGATGATTTTTTACCTAAAAATTTATTATATGAAAGTACTTGTAGTTCGATTAAATTAGGGATTGTTAGTACATCACCTAATTTGCCAAAATTTTTTCTTATTCTTTTTTTAGCTGTATAACTATATTTCATTAATACTTATCCTTTGGAACACGCCAAATGCTTAGTAATTATATTACTAAATTAATTTCAAAATAATACGTTGTTCAAGATTATTACTTGAGCTCAACTGTTGCGCCTGCTTCCTCTAATTGTTTTTTAAATTCATCAGCTTCTTTTTTATCAACGCCTTCTTTTAAAATACATGGAGCAGCCTCAACTTTTTCTTTAGCTTCTTTTAAGCCAAGTCCAGTTACTGCTCTGGCAGCTTTAATAACAGCAACTTTATTACCGCCAAAACTTTCTAAAGAAATATTGAACGATGTTTTTTCTTCTGCTGCTGCCTCTCCACCTGCTGATGCTGCTGGTGCTGCTGCTGGTGCTGCTGCTGCTGCTGCTTTCACTCCAAATTTTTCTTCCATCTCTGAAATCAAATCTACAACTTCCATTACAGTCATTTTAGATATACTATCTAAAATTTTATCATTGTTTGTTTCCGCCATCTTCTCTTCTCCTATTGAATTTAGTTATTAATTCTTTGACTCTTTTACTGCATTTAAAGTTCTCACCATTTTAGTAGGAACTGCAGTCATTGTTGCCATCAGCTTTTGAATAGGTGCCTGCATAACTGACATTAATCTTGAAATAGCTTCTTCATAAGTCGGCAAAGATGCCAGTTTCTTTATTTCTTTCAAATCTAGCTCTTTGCCCTTGTAAGCTAGCGATTTAAGTTCAATATTTTCGTTGTCATCTATAAATTTCTTTACTAATTTCGCAAATTCACCTGGATTATCATTTGCAGTGGCAAGTATTTGGGGGCCTACAATTTTTTCCCCTATAGAGGAAAACTCAGAATCTTTTAATGCCATTTTTAACATATTATTTTTAACAACTTTTATATAAATCCCCGGTGTACGAGCAATCTTCCTAAAGTCGTTTAATTGATTAGAAGTTAAGCCCCTGTAGTCAGCTGTTAAAATGGTATCAGCATTCATTAGTATGTCTGATACTTCTTTAACAAGGTCTTTTTTTTGGTCTAAATTCAATGGCATATCAAGTTCTTCTCTCAACTGTGGCTAAGTCTACCTTAATTCCCGGTCCCATTGTAGAGGATAATGTAATATTTTTCATATATTTACCTTTGGCCGTGGATGGTTTTGCCTTAATTAAGTCTTCTATGAGGTGATAAACATTTTCTACGAGTTTATCTGCCTCAAAGTCTACTTTACCTACTGTGGTGTGTATTATTCCAGCTTTATCTGTTTTGTATCTTATTTGCCCTTTTTTCGCATTACCAACCGCTTCTGCAACATTTTTTGTTACGGTTCCTTCTTTTGGGTTTGGCATTAAATTTTTTGGGCCTAGTATTCTACCAAGTGCACCTAGTTTTTTCATAGAATCAGGAGTTGCAATAACAATATCAGCCTTTAAATCTTTGTCCTTCTTAATTTGTTCAATTAAATCCTCAAAACCCACTATATCAGCTCCAGCTTTTTTTGCGGCTACCGCTTCCGGTCCTTCTGCAAAAACTGCCACACGAGATGTTTTGCCAATCCCATGAGGTAAAGATGAGGAGCCTCTGACATTTTGATCAGATTTAGTAGAATCAACACCCAAATTAACACTAATATCTAGAGATTCATTAAATTTCAATTTAGGTAAGCTCTGTATTAAGCTAATTGCATCTTTTAAAGGATATGCTTTTAAAACTTCTACTTGTTCTGCAATTATCTTTTGTCTTTTTGTTATAGCCATTTTTTACTCAACCTCAATACCCATACTTCTTGCCGTACCAGCTATAATTTTTATAGCATTTTCCATATCAGCTGCATTTAAATCACCATCCTTTTGTTTCACAATCTCTTCTAATTGTTTTTTGGTAACCTTGCCAACCTTATCGCTTTGCGGTATCGCGCTACCTTTGTCTATTCCAGCAGCTTTCTTAAGCAAAATTGAAGCTGGTGTAGATTTAACAATAAAATCAAAAGATCTGTCTTTGTAGACGTTAATTACGACGGGTAAAGCAAGACCTTTCTCAACTTCTTTAGTTCTATCATTAAATTGTTTACAAAAATCTTGGATATTTAAACCATGCTGTCCCAATGCTGGCCCGACAGGAGGCGCAGGATTAGCACTTCCAGCTGGAACTTGTAATTTTACTTGTGTCTCTAATTCTTTTGCCATACTAATTACCCTTTTTCTACCTGCGTTAATGATAATTCAATCGGTGTCGGTTTACCAAACACTAAAACAGATACTTTAAGCCTATTTTTCTCAAAATCCACTTTTTCTACTACACCATTAAAATCATTGAACGGTCCATCGGTTATTCTTACAACTTCCCCAGGCTCAAACATAACTTTCGGTTTCGGCCTGTCTGCGCCTTCCTGCATGGATTGAATTAAGTTTTCAGCTTCCTTGGGCCCTAATGGTATTGGTTTATCACCTGTACCGCCAACGAATCCTAATACTTTTGGAGCGCTTTTAACCATATGCCAAGTATCGTCATTTAAATCCATTTTTATCATTACATAACCAGGAAAATATTTTCTTTCTGTCCTCTTTTTTTGTCCCTCTTTTATTTCCAAGACTTCTTCAGTTGGAACCAATATCTCTCCAAAAGAATCTTCAAGGCCTTCTCTTTTAATCGTATCTTCTAAAGTCTGTTTGACTTTATTTTCATAGCCAGAGAAAGCTTGTAGTACATACCATTTCATTTCCATGCTATCTAACTCCATATAAAGTACCTATTGCCCATGCAAGCAACATATCCAATAACCATAATAATATTCCTATTATTACAACAATAACTATAACCCCGAGAGCCGTTTGAGTAGTTTCTTGTTTTGTTGGCCATGTGACCTTTTTTAATTCTATCTTTGAATCAGCTACATATGTGTATATAGTTTTTCCAAAATTTGTCTGATAAACAATGAAACCAGACAATCCAATTACGACGAATAATCCTAAAACGCGGTAAAATAGACGTATTTCTGAAAAGTAATAAAATGCTACTATGCCTGCCAAAAGCAACAGTAGTGACATTAACAGAAGAGGTGTCCCGTTATCGTTACCCTCAATATTCTTCGACTCAACAACCATGGTAAA
>CENF01192787.1_pt1 | contig 15076 bp, 5 predicted proteins | sample 361291 | NCBI WGS metagenome assembly CENF01 (sample SAMEA2619399, study PRJEB7988) | marine metagenome | isolation source: saline water (ENVO:00002010), including | reverse complement strand
ACTTACAAATATGTGTGTATTAACTCCAACTGGATGTGCTGTTATAACAGCACCACTACCACTAGATGCAGCACCAACATTAACCTCTATGGTGTTAGTTGTAGTTGCTACAATCGGTATTGCCATATTGTTGAATATTGGATCTCCATTTAAAGAACTTGGAGTTACACCAGATCTTGGATATGAATGAGATGTTGAATGATTATCTCTAGAGCATGTAAATAATAAAGAATCAGTACCAATTCCAATTACATTACTGGTAGTAAGATTGTGATTATTAATAGTTAATATCAATCTACCAGAGTGAGACTCATAAAACGCATCTGTAGGTGTTAAACCACCAACTCCAGCAGCAAGAATAGAATTATTATCAGCACTTATAAATCTATGCTCATATCCTTTATCAGTTACTGCTACTCCAATAGAAATAACATCATTATATCCCTGACCATATGTTAAATCACCATACCAAGGCATAACATCTCCACTACCAACATAAGTATGTGGAATAGTACATATACCAACATCAGCAGTAAATGTATTTACTGAAGCAATTCCTGTAATATTAAATGGTCTATTGTTAATAATATCTGGGAATATAGTAGTGGTAACACCTGCATGTGCTGCAGCACATGCAAAATGAAGCCCAACCATAGTAACTTCATTAGTTTCACCAATAACAAATCCATGCTGTTCTACGGTTGTCACATCCATTAATCCAGTTAGATTATTATAGGATGCAGTACTAATTGATAGAGCAGATCCAGTTGTAGCAAATCCAACAACTGATGTGATAGATCCACCAGCACCAGTTATAGGTCTTATTTGTGACCCAACAAGAGGTGCATATCCAAATCCACCAGTAGCACCAAGTGAAACAACAACACCTCCTCTTGGTAATTGATTTATATTTACATCTGATTCTGAAATATAAACTTCTCCAGTAGTAATACCACTAAAGCTATCTTTAGCAGTAATACCACTAAAGAGAACAGTTGATACACCTGGTATATTTACTTCTGGATCTATTATTTTAAAATTATTTTCTGGATTGTTTGTAGTAGTTGGAGTTTGGAATATACTATTAATGAATAAAATACCATTACCACCTGTAGTTCCTATTCCAGAAGTGTTTGCACCACCTACTGTTAAAGTAAATGATGTAGCAATACCTGTAAATTGATCTGAAATATCATCATATATTTGGTTTGTATCATAATTTTGTCTTAAAAACACTCTTCCATTAAAGTCAGACTTTGGAAAATCTAAATTACTATTATCTTTTAAAATTGTTGGGCTTCCCGTAGGTGGTTCAATAAAATTAATATTTTTACCTACAATATTATAAGAACCTTTATAAAGTCTTACAGTTGATCCATCTATATGAGATGTTGCAGAAGAACCAACTACAGCTCTATCAACATTAACTATAGTAGATGCTCCAACTCCAGTTATTGGTCCAATGGAAGTTGTTCCAAGACCAACATTTCTAACTTTAACATATTCATCATTAATTTTTAAAATATCTTCTGGAGTTATTGTACTAATACCACTAAGAGCAAATATTGTTGATCCAGTACCAATTTGTCCACCATTCCCAGATAGAGTATGTGATATTGGAGTGAAAATTAAAGGATATTGTGCAACATTATCAATGGTTATTAAAGATTTTTCATTGGATTTAACCATTGATAATTCATGAGAATTTCCTTCTCCAGATGATCCAAATGATACATTCGTTCCTAATTTTGATAATGCTCTAGTAGTAGCAATTTGGAAACTATCATCATTAACTTTAATAGCAAAAACTGATGAAGGTATAACTGTACCAGTACTATCAGTCATTGCAGTTGATCCAACTCCAACAAATGTAGACTTAGGAGTATATTTTAATTCTTCACCTGTACTAAAGAAATGATTTTTTATAGTAAAAGTACCAGTGCTTAAATTTAAATCACTACTGTCTTTAGGATTAAATGATTTTGCAAAAATAAAATCACCATTATATGTTGCAGGGAATTGAGTTCTATTAATTCTCTTACCTTTAAGTGCATTAAATTCTGCAATATTAATAGATTCTACGATATTTCCATATGTATTATCTGGTGGAGTATTAACAGAATCATTAAAATTATAAAAACACTCATTAAAGGATGATATATTAATTACAGATGACATTCCTGCATCTGGATAAAATTTTAATATAAAATTATCTCCAGAATAAACTCCACCAAAAGTACCAATACCTTGAACACCATCATAAGTTGTAGTGCTTCCAACAGAAAGGAATGGAGATTGTTGAACAAATATATTAGTTGATCTATCATTAATTGTTAAAATTTCATGTAAAGCTTTTGATACTCCCATACCAACCTCAACATAGGATTTAACACTATTAAATAAATTCTTATTTAAACTGAATACTGTTGTTGCTGCAGCAGAAACCGTTGATTCAAAATTAGATTGATATATTGAAGTTCTTTCTTGCTCATCATCTTGTGTAGTTAATTTAAATCGATAAGTACCTTCACCAACTGTGGTTGTTCCAAATCCAACAATTTTGGATTTAAGACTAATATCATGTTCTGTATCATTAGTATATTTAAGTGATAGTAATCCAGAAGTAATATCAGCATCAAATGATCCTATGGGAGAACCAGAATAAGGTTTTTGTTCAGAATCAAAGTAGTAATCAGAAAGATAAGTATTAGTTCCATCATGTGTTAGATATATGTCAACAAAATTCATTTCTCTTGTTGTATTATCAATAACTTGTGTATTGACATATAATGAATTGAATTTATTTGTTCCAACTCCTATAATTGAGCTTGTTATACCTGCTACATCTGTAGTAGAGGCAACACCTACAGCAGCACCAGTTAAATTAATAAATCCTATTGATAGAGTTCCAATTCCAGATGTAGAAGCATCAAAAATAGATCTTCTATATTTTAAATCATAGTCTACATCAATTGAATTTCTAGGAGTAAATCTTAAATAACTATCATCAAATTCATTAACATATATTGAAAATGTTCCATAATTTTGATCTACAAGATGAGTAATTCCAGTTCCAACATTATCTAAACTTGCTCTTTCTAATAAGAAATTATTATCACCATTATTCAAAATAACTAAATCTGTTAATTGAATTTCTTTATTATCAAAAGTTTCATTAACTCTTACTAAGATACTGTCATATGAAAGTGATGAACTTAATTTAAATAAATCTATAAATGTATCAGGATCATCGCTTAAATTAGAAAACTTTGGTTTAATATCATCAATTGGTAAAACTGCATTAGTTTCACAAAGAATATAATCTGTTAACTTTTGAGTTTTTAATTTTAAAAACTTAGAAGAATTTCCAACTAAATCAACATCTATTGCAGAATCAAAATTATTAATAGTATCTACTCTATTTTCTTCTAATATATCTTTTATTATAATTGAACCTGTTGAACTTCCAATACCTACAGTTGTAGTTGAACTTATACCAGTATCTGAGAAATTTTTCAACCCACTAGTATGGACTAAATTATTAACAGGACTACTTAATTCTTTCCATGTTATGGGACTTTTAATTGTATATGAAAGATTTTGATAATAATCATTATCTGGAATTACTTGATTATCTTCATCTAATTTTCCAATACTATCTTCCCAACCAATATCTTTTTTATTTGAATAATTAACCTCAAATCTACCAGAATTATCTTCGATTACATCTATTGTTGCTATATTGCCAGATTGTTTACCTGTAATCGTTTGATTTACTGATAGTTTGTATGTGCCATATACTTTAATTAATCCTTTTACATCAACATTAGTAATTACCAAATCTCTTTCTATACCATCTACAATAATTTTTTCACCAATAGAGAAATTAGATTTTTCTTGAGTAATAATAAATGAAGGATAATCAGCAGCATTTATGATAGTTCCAATTGAATCTTGAATAGTTTTAGCAATACCAGTTTGGGTTGTTAAACCAGATACATGAATTGTTACTTTATCTTGTACTCCAGATTTATCATAACTATCAACTTCAAGGAATTTATATCCATAATCTGCAGAGTTGAATCCAGATCCTGCAGTGCCAACTTTTTGTATTCCTTCTATGAATACCTTATCACCAGTTTTAAATGGATCTGTTGAGAAGTTTAATGGTGGAGTTGTTAAAGTACATGTAAATGTAGTTCCTATACCAGCAGAAACGGAATCAACTTGTACAATACTAATACCATTTGAATTATTTTTGGCATATAATTTAGTAGTTTTTTCAGAAAGTCCTTTTGGTTGTTGCTCTACACGTACTTTAGTAATAGAATTACCAACTATTTCAGCTTCCAAAATACCACTATCAATTACCTTTCCACTATCAGTATTCACAATTACAATATCAGGTGCTTTAGTATAATTTTTTCCACCATCGGTAACCGTAATAATTCCTATAGTATTCGAATCTCTAATAGTAATTAATGGTGATATATAAGCAGTTGGTTGTAGAGTTTTATCCGAAGAATATTCAAATCCTTCGTTAATAATTCTTACTTTTCCACTATTTCCTATGGTATTTGATTCTGCAATTATTGAAGCATCTTTTCCATTAAGAGAATTTGTAGAATCAAAATCTGGTACTTTTTTATATCCACTTCCACCAGAAATAATATTAATTTCATTTATAGGACCTTGTGCACTTACAGATGTAGTTGTATATTCTACTGTAGAACATTCCGAAGAAGCATAAGATAATCTTTCTGGAATTTCATCTAAAGCAATATTAAATGTAGTAGTACCAACACCAGAAAGAACATAATCTGATGTATAAGTACTATCAACAAATAATATTTCTGAATGATTACTTACTAAAGTATCTGCAGTGCTTAAATATCCAGATTTTTGTAAATTATAATATAATTTTGTTGGTAATATATTTGTAGATTTACTGTTGTAATTAATAGTTACTGCAGCACCTACTATTCCTCCAGTAGTATTAATACCAGTTATAGTAAATCCTGAAGTTGTTCCTGTAGAAACAAATTCATTTTTAAACTCATTATCATAAAAAACTTTTAAAAAATGATCATTTAATGAAGAATCAGATATGTCAAAAACTAAATTATTACCTTTAATGGCTGTAATTCTTGGATTAATTGGTGATACAGTATGACTTTGACCTCCTGTATTTGCAAAACCAATGACAGTGGGTGGATTAAGTTTAGAATCAATAAGTGTTTCGCAAAGTTTAATATTGTCATCATTAACCTTATAGGTATAATAAGAACCTGTAGATAATCCAGAAATAGGTAATGTAGATGAATAACTGACTCTATCTCCAGTATTTAAATTATGATTTAATATTTCAATTTGATTAGTTGTCGTATTAATCTTAGAAGCATCAATTGTACGTGGATTAATTAAAATATTTTTAATATTATCATCCCATTTAACAGATACTGAAGTAGCAGTTGTACCTACACCAACAGCAAATTTTGGTAAAACTGTTAATTTTATTTTATCACCCAATCTCATTCCATGATCAGTTGAAACAGAAACAACAGAATTAATTCTATCAACTGATGCTTGTTTTTGAATAAATTGATTTTCTATTAAAAATTTATCATTATCTAATAATTGTGCTGTAGTATTACGGAAATATACCTCTTCATATACATCACCAGTGTGATCAGTACCAATACCAGTCTTTATTCCAATAGTGTTTATTGTCTTATTAACAACATATACATTAGTGGTAAGTCCAGATGCTGGTAAATTAAATGGTGTTGCTGAAACATTGGTTGAAATTGAAAGAGTTCCACCAGTAGGTATGGTTAAAGTGACTGCTTCATTAGTCTCAAATGGGTGATTTTCAATATAAATTGTTTTAGTTGGAATACTTCTTGTAACCTGACCATCTCCAAAATCAAATGTTCTAATATTTGCAAATGTACCAACTGTTGTTATTCCAAGTAAAGTACCAACTCCTACAGACTCTCTAGCATTAAAAAATGCTTTTTTATTAATAGAAGACTCAAAATAATCTAATTTTTTAGGAATTGTAAATGAATCTGGTCTAAATTCTAATTTTGTAGATGTGGTATGAGCAGTAGCAGGTAATCCCCTTTCAATTCTAAGTATATTGAGATTTTTATATACATCTAATAATTTTACAGTTTCACTTCCAATACCTATGGTACTACCAATAGAAACATCTGTTGGAATTTGGTTTACATATATTTCTATTGTTTTATTAGTAGTTCCAATTCCTACTGGTTGAATGAGATTGGCATAATATGAAGTAATACCTATCTTATGCTGACCATTTAATTCTGTAAGATAAGTACTAAATCCAGAAACTACAATATTATCACCATTTCTTAGATTATGTTCTGGAAGAATAGATACTTTTACTTTACTTTCATCTTCCCAAGTAAATATTGCTGTTGGATAATTTTCTATAGTAGTTTCTATATTAACTACATCTTCTCCTTCTATTGAAGATATTTTTGATATTAATCCACCACCACTTGTACCCTCATTATCAAAAGTTAAAACATCATTTATTTTATAATTATCCCCTTTATTAACAATATTAAAATTATTAACAAATCCATCAGTTACAGATTCAATAACTGCTTTTTGTCTTGTAATTTCATTTGTTTCAATAATAAAATCATTTCCTGCAAAATTATCTGATATTTTATATGGAAAAGTATTTCTAAGTAAATCTGAATTATTAAAATCAAATTTTTGATTTAAATTAATATTTTCAATTAAAGTACTACATCTATAAGAATTACCTATAAAATATGGAAATTGTGGATCTCCATCAGTATCAATTGTGGCATAATATGCATAAACACCATTAGGAAATTCTGGAGTTTTTGCAAATCTACCATTATGTTTATCAAGATCTCCATTATTAGTAAATTTATAATCTTCTACAAAAAATCCTGCATCAAATCCATCTGGTCTATCTTTAATATTAGAAGTATCTTTAATATATCCACTAATCAATCTTCTAGCATTTTTATCATCTGAAGCAATATCATATCCAAATGAACCATAAATTGGATTACCATCATATGCCCATCCAATTATATTAGATGGAATATCTGAATTTTCATTAAATCTTTGTCTTAAAGTATCAAAATAACCAGAAATTGAATATTGTAATTTATTAGAAGATTCTCCAATAAATTCACTTATTGAACTACTATTATTTCTGCGATTTTCTACAGTATTAACTGATAATTGTCTAATATTACTATCAATACTTGCATTAGATCCTGCTGATTTAACTAAAATAGTAGTATGTAATGGAATTGTAGAGTATCCAATACCAGGATTTATAACTTTAACATCGATTACTTTACCATTACTAATGACAGGTCTTAATTCAGCACCAGAACCTAACTCATCTCTTCCACTAACATCTTTAACTATTAAATCAGGAATAGAGGTATATTCCTGTCCTCCAAATTCTATGTTTACATTTGTAAGTTCAGTTCCAATAACAATTGGTTTTAATTCACAATTTTTACCATTTTTTATAGATATGTTAGGTTTTTTTTCAAAATTTAATATAGTTGAACCATAACCAGCTCCACCTTCATATACATAAGCATCAATAATATTACCTCTTACTATAGGAGTAGTAGTAATTACTTGAGAAGTACTACCAATTCCTGCAGAAGTATAATCTATATTAACTTCAATTGGAGGGTAATAGAAATTATGATAACTACTTCCAGCTCCTACAGATGTAATATCTACAGATTTTCTTCTTTCGTAGAATGATGTTATTGTTCCACCAACACCAGCATTTGCAACACTAAACGAATGATCATCAACTTTTAAAATTCTATAGTGAGTAGATGTTGTTGTTATTCCAGTAGATGTGGTTAAACCTGTAATATCCACCCCAACACCACCAACTATGGGATCATTAGAATATAATATTTTATCACCATCATTAAATCCATGATTTTTAAAATTAATAGTATCATTAACAGTATTAATTCCTACAGGTTTAACAATTAACCTTCTATTAGTATATCCACTACCACCATTAATTACATCTATTTCTGATAATGTAAATTTACTAGAAACAGTTTTAAATTTATGAATTCCTGTTGAATTAATACCACTAAACACAACTGTATTAATTCCACTAGAATAATCATTAAATGATTCAAATAATTTAACAGTTAAATTATTATCAATAGATGTAAAATAACTTCCACCATTAGATAATGTTGATGTTCCAATACCAACTCCTACTGATAAATTATTATTGGAATCATATATTACTTCTTCACCATTAGTAAAATAATGATCTTGTAGGAATATTAACTGAGATCCACCTATTGTTACACCACCAGAATTTATAGTTGCTCTTCCATCAAATCTAACTTCTCTAGATCTTTTTGTAATTATTGGTTTAAGAACTGCTCCATTACCATTACCACCACTTATTGTGACTGAATTTACATCAGAAATATCAAAATCTAATTCATCCACATAAACTTTTTCAACACTTCCACTAATTACAGGTCTAGAATGAGCAGTTGATGCAATTCCAGCAGAAATTAATATTTTTGGTAAATTAATAACATCATAATTACTACCACTATTCAATATATCTAAAGATTCCAATTCTCCATAATACACTCTATCATGTGATTTGTAACCTTTAATCTCAACACCATTAATTAACATTCCAATATTTTCTGGAGTAGTTAATTCATTAATTCCATTTTTAATATTTGGTAATAATGTAAATTTCTTTAATAAATTCTGTGATCCAATTTCAGAAGATTTTTGTGAATATAAAGTAAATGTATGTGTACCAAAATTACCTGCAGGTGGTGAAAGACTTAAAGATACATCATCTTCTATAAAGGATGATGAATTATATAATTTAATAGATTGTCCGTCAGGTAAAACCTTAACGTAATATGATCCTGTTATTAATCCACTAATAGGAACACTATCTGGCTGATAATATACCCTATCCCCAGTAATAAATGGTGCTTTATCGTCAAATTTTATAGTAGTATATTCACCATTTGATAATATATTAGTTAAATTACTAACAGAATCTATTTTATCAGTATGAATATTTTTTGTTACTTGATAAGTGAATGGTGCAATATATCCTTGTATTCCTGATGGTAATGAATTGGATGCAACATAAGAATATTCATTATCTTTTGTAGTATAAAGATTTTGTACATCAGATATTATTTTATCATTTCCATACTGAATTGGAACTATAGAACTACTCGCTTTATTAATTTTTCTTCTTAATGCATAAGAAATGCCTGTTGTAGGTATAAAATCAAATGCTTTAATTTGTATTGAACGATCAGAGATATCTATGATATAAGCATCAGAAATAGATCCAAAATCAGTTTCTACTGAACTTGTTGTAGTTGTAGTTGTAATTGTAGATATATCTACTGGATAAACTACTTTATCAGACCCACCTAATGCATTTTTTTCTACAATTTCTATCCTATCTCCTATTTTTAAACTTGATCTATCAATATCACTTTTAAGAGTTAATGATAAAGTTTCTCCAAAATTTAAAATATCATATGTAGAACTAGTATTGTATATCCAAGAATTTGCAAATATTTGTTTATAAGTTTGATTACCTTCTTTTGGATTTGTTATTAAATCACCAAGACTTTCAACTGAAATTATATCATCTTCAGAAACTTTTAAACTACTTGATATTTGCTCAAATTTAGATAATACTCCAGTTAATCTCAACTCTACACGTTTAGATAGATCTCCATCTTCAAATCCATAATAAATTTCATTAGATCTAATATTGTCAGTAGAATCTATATCTTTATTAACTCCTGAAGGTGAATCCCATGTACATCCTACAAATTGATTAATACTTTTATCTGTATAAGTAATACTATTAATACCAGATATTACCATTCCAGTGTGTGCAAATCCAATTGTAGAATCTACAGAAATTATAGAAGAACCTATTGAGACTTTTTCAAGACTTTTTGTACTTGGTGTAATTTTAAAATCACCTTCAACATAATTATTATCATCATATCCAATAAAGAGTGAAAGTTTAAAATATTGCTTATTATTTCTAGTAAATGGTTCAACTTCAGATATTGATGCTAATGTATTAGGATCTGTAGATTTTATAAGAGTCTGTCCTACTAATTTTTTAGGATCTCCAGAAATTATTTCACCAATAGCAACTTCTCTTCTTATATAATTTGCAGAAGAAGGTTTTATTAAAAATTCTTCTAAATTTACTACGGTTGGTGTTACACCATATAAAACATTAAAAAGAATTCTAATTGATTCATCAGTTCCTTTTGACTGATAAAAAGATTTTGCTTCTTTTATAAAATTACCAACATCTAATTTTTTATCTAAATTAACATCTTCAAAACCAGGAGCAAAAGTATATCTTAATTTTTTATAAAAATCTTTAAGAAATAAAGAACTTAAATTTTGTATCTTTTTATTAGAATCATGTGATTCTTCTAAAGTGGAGGAAAATATCAGTTCTTCTTCATTTAAATCACCATGATATGATGTAATACCACTAAATCCACGTTTACATCCAGTAAATGTATTAGTTGTTAGACCAGTATATGTAATTATTTCATTATCAATCTTTAATAGTCCATATTCTGATGGAAATCCCTTTGTACTATTAACATTAATGGTAGTATCTGTAGATGCAATACCAACTTCAAGAATAGTACTATCTACTACAACTTCAGGTGTTAAATTATCAAGTTTTAAATATTGATCTAAATTTTCTGCTATGTCAACAGGACCACCTTGATATTCTTGAGAAATATAATATTGTTTTAAAAAATCTACAGCTTTTGGACTTTCATCCAAAATGAATTCAGGTAGTTGGTTATTAATTATCTGCTGAATCTTTACTCTAGATTCAAATCCAGTTTTTATCATATTACTGTCTTATTAAATTCCCATTTAAATAACTTGATGTATAATAATCTCTAGAGAATAATACTCCAGATATTTCATCGCCAGAAGCAATTACGTCCTTAAGCATATTTATTGAACTTGATGAGATGCTAAAATTCAAATACAAGTCCTTTAAACCAATAACATCATTAGATTCGGGAAATGCTTGTATTTCAATAATATTATTAGATTTAACTGTTGACGTGATATTTATAGTATTCAATATAACTTCACCTTTAACATAATCAACAGTTCCTGCAGATTTTACAACAACTCTAGTTTCTTCATTACTAATTGGTTTTACTATTGATATAATTCCAGTCTTTTTATCACTATTTGGTATATCTGTCAAATATACTGTATCTGGATCTGTAGATATATTAAATCCAGTTGATTTTATATTATATCCATCACTATTCACATGAAATCTATTACCAAAACAAAGTTCATATTGTGCAAATTGATTTATTAATGATCTTAAATCTCTTCTAATCTTTACTTTAGTAATATTAGATGTTATGGCATTATCAGTAATATCAATTAATTGTTGAATCTTACTGTACTTGAATCTACCTCCAAATGAATTTAAATCTACTGAATTGGAATAAGTTGTTAATGTGTTAACTACCTTTTCTTTTAATGATTCTGCAGTCGATATTTTTGCACTATTATAATATACAGAAGAATCAATTTCAACATATAGTACTTTTATATCTACTATTTTTTGATTTATACCAGATATAGAGTATTGTTTTAACTGTGATAAAACTCTTGATTTATTAAAATCGGAAATAAAAGTTCCATTTTTTGGTTTGATACTAATAGATACAGTTCCATATTCAGGTGGGTCTAATTCTTCACCACCAACAACAGAAACAGTTTCCGTATCAGGGTAGATCTTTTTAATAATAGACTCATAATCACGTGCTGTGACCGCCCTGCTTTGAGCAGAATATATCTTAGGTGCAAAATACTTAATAGAGTCAATTGACTCTATCTCACCGCCATTCTGGGATGATTGGTTAGTTGTAATAGATATATCTGATGGATTAAGAAGACTTCCATTAGATAATTCTAAACTTCCAGAAAAAGCAAAATTACTTACTCCATTACCTTCTTTACCACTACTAATAATATAATTAGCAGTAATTATATTACCATCATTATCAACACCAGTTCCTAATTTTTTACCTATTAATCCATCACCAAATAATAATTGATATTGCTCATCTTGTACTTCCTGAAGAAGATATATTTGAGATTTAGAAGTTACACCAATAATGTTATCTACAGGAAAATATTGTATTCCTAATCCCTCATCATTCTCATTTTTAATGTATACTGTTAGTGTAGAAGTATCAAGAGATGAATTATTAATAATAAATTTTTGATCTAAAGATCCATCGTGTGTAAATTGTTTTGTTAAAAATGTTCCTTCATATATTTCTAGGTTATTAAATGATGCTGTAAAATTACCTGTTGATGTTTCTTGAAAAGTTTTTGTTGTATTTTCTGGGATTGAAAATACATATGATGTATTATTAACATTTCCAGTACATACAAGACCTCTCTTCAGCGTCACAGTGCCTGAATTATTACCTTCAGGTCTTTCTACACTAAATGTTATTTCTGCCTTTGCTGCCGTCCTAGAACGTGGTACATATCCAATGTTTCTTGCCAATGAAACTACGTTTTCACGAAGAGTTGCTGAATCCAAAAAGGATTCATTAACAATCATATTCGAGTTAATTGCAGTAATATAAGTATTATATGCTAATGTATCAATTAGCACTGAAAAGTTAGACCCATCAAAGTCAAAATCTGTGAAATCTGAATTTGAACGAAGATAATCCTTAATGGAAGTCTTTATTTGATCAAAATCTAAGTTTGTGTATTTAGTAAACCCCATTTTATCTTGTTGCTTCTAAAAGGAATGTATATTCTTGTGTTGGAAACTCTTGTCCAATAATATCAAATAGAACAGTTACTTCAAATGAGTTTTGTTCTGGTGTAGGTTCGACTTGAACTTGTACATTATTCACTCTTGGCTCAAAATTATCAATTGCAGTCTCAATTTGACTCTGGATAACTGATGCAGTACCAAAATCAACGAATCCAAATAAGCTACTTCTTACTTCAGAACCTAACAATGAGTTAAAAAATCGTTCAGTAGGTATAGTTTCGACTATATTTCTTACAGATCTACGTATCGCATTCTCATTCTTTAATATTGGTAGATCTTTTGTGATTGGATGAACCTCAAAAGACAATGTTATGTCTTTGAACGCCCTTGATATCCTTTTAATCGCCATAAACAAAGAGTTTTTCTTTATTTATAAGCTAATTATTAATAATCATTATATTACCAGACATTGTTATTCTATTTTCTACTAATGATGGTAATACACTATGATATAAGTATGCAGGAAACATTACGAGTAAACCAGTTTTAGGTGTGATATTCAGAGCAGGATATAAATTATATTCATCATTTATTTTAGAATCCATCCTTTTTAGTATTGTTTCTGTATTATATTCATTCGGATTACGTATAGAGAGCTCTCCTCCTGAATTTTCAGTGACATTAAGATACCATGCAAATGCATAATGACAATCTGCATGTATATGAGAGACATGATACCCATTCTTTTCTAACTTTGTTATCCAACATGACTGTAAATTCCAATTTGGGAAATTTATATTACTTAATTCTTCATTAAATTTAGGTAAAAAGTAATTTTTTAGGAATTTATGACTAAAATCTTGATTTTTATGTAAATTATTCGGTGTTTCCCATCCATTATAGACACTTCGATTGTCTTTTTCACCTTTTTCTGCAATAGAACAGTATTCTATAAGACTCTCAGGAACAGGAATCGTGCAATGAAACAATAATTGTGGAAAAAATGGTAATATATTCATAATTTAGATTAAAAAAGCGTCCCTTTCGAGACGCTCTGGTTATTTTCCTTGTCCTCGGTACTTTTTACGAGCTGAGTTACGAGAAGTTGCTGCATATTTGGTATGTTTTCCATTTCCCTGACGAGATTTTTTAGGAGAAGCAAGAATCATCTCAACGCCCCATGCTCCAGTCTTTGATTTTACTGCCATTTTGGTTAATTTACCTCCGTTATAGTTGTTTTTGATGCCATTTAATCATTTTGATAAATTTCAGTCTTTAAATCTTGTGGACTTGGAAGACCTGTCTGATAATATTCAATTGACAGATCTTCCATAATGTCAAAGTACTCCATCTGTGTTAAATCAGAAAAAATTTGCTTTCCTTTACAGTAGATATTGTACCTATCTTGTGGCATTAGATAACTCTCGTCTTTTCGTGTCCGACTCTGATCCTTGGATCACACCAGATCTCGAAACCTGCCTCTTTTGCATCTAGGCAGAATGAGACATCTTCGCCACACATGTCTTGGACTTCACCAGATTCGAAGACTTGCATCTTGGGAGCAAACCATGGATACTTCATTTCATCATGTTCGAATACTCCATTTTTAATGAGCAACCAACCAAAACCTGTATAATCAACTGTGAATGGTTTACGACGCTTTGAGATACTCTCTACGGTTTCATGATTCATCACTCCACCATTACTTCTGAAATCATCCTCATCTAACCAGTGTGCTACTGATGTTGTTCTACCATCTTCTGTAGCATACCAACCTCCAGCAATATCCTGATCCATTAATACTAACTGCCAGAACTTCTCACTGTTAAAAATAATATCACTATCAATCCATAATTGATAATCGTATTTTAATTTGCCGTCCCATGGTTTTTGTTCTGGTCCTCGCAGTACATTAGCTCCAAGACATTTGCATCTTGCAAAGTTTACCATGGAGGAATAATCCTGCGAAATTTGAATGCTCGCACCGCATTGCACCAAGTCAAAGCAAAGTTGTACGAAATTTTTTAGATATGCATATGATACTCCTCTACCAGGTAAGCAAAATACTATGGCTTTTCCCTTCACCATTTCTTTTGCTTTATCATAATCCCATTCTTGATCTTTCTTCTTGGTAACGGGCGATTTTGCCTTTACTGTAAATCCTTTAGCCATAAGAATAATAAG
>CENF01078797.1_pt1 | contig 15232 bp, 15 predicted proteins | sample 361291 | NCBI WGS metagenome assembly CENF01 (sample SAMEA2619399, study PRJEB7988) | marine metagenome | isolation source: saline water (ENVO:00002010), including | reverse complement strand
GCATTTGAATTAATTCCATATGCTCTTTTTAAAGATTTTTCTCTTGAAGATAACTGTTGACCAGATTCTTCTTTTTTAAGTATCACACCTAATTGTTTTGCATAACCATCTATTACCTCTTCAAATCTTTCTGAGATATCTTCATATTTATCAAATACTTTTGATAAGGTAACTCCTTCAGAGTTTTCTTTATATAATTCAAAATATGTTTTAAAATAACTGTAAAGTGGTTTAGGATCATCAAAGCTAGCTCTGTCAGTAGAATAAGCCATATCAAAAGTGTTAAAAATTTCAATTTTGGAGGCAAGTTTGTTCTCAAGTAATGCTTGTGCTTTATTTGACATTATCTCACCTGTTATATTTCTACCTTTAACTAATGGAAAATTTACTAACCACTCATCATAAAGCTTAATAAGATCATTTTGGTAAGCAACTTTTTGGTCCCCATCAGAATTCTTTATAAAATGTTCTAACATTCTTTTACCGTAAGAATAAACAGCAGCATTAATTTTAGGACATTCTTGTCTAACTTTCATCCATGGCTCATATGCAGAATCATAGTTTTTAACCTTATAATATTCTGCAAAAATTGATAAATTGCTCATACAATCTTCTGAAGCATGTGAAATTTGTAAACTAAACGAAAAAAATAAAATCAATAAAACTTTAAATTTCATAATCTTTTTTTTAATTATATAAACTTCTTATAAACCATAGATCATTCAATGTAAACCCAAGCTTTATACTGAAGTAATTTTCTTTTACTAGACCAGAATTATTAGTACCTCTTTGACCTAACTCAACACCAATGTTGGCACTTGATAAATTAGCTAGCGGTAAACTAAGACCAAAATTTATACCAAAATCATTAATCTGCTCATTATTTACATGTAAGCCACCAGATTGGTATCTAACTCCAAATCTGTAAGTTACAGTATCAAAATAGTTTGTAAATGAGTCATATTTAGGCAAATAAAAACCACCGATTGAGTATTGTTTAGAACTTTTAAATTCAACATTATCAAGGTTCATTAATTGATTTTTGAAACCACCTCCATCTTGCTGTTTGTAACTGAAACCAAAAAACCACTTTTTATCTTGACCAAGACCTAATCCAAAACTAGTTGATTGAGGAATAAGGAAAGTAGTTTCTTTTAATCCAAGAGCTTCAAGATTAATTTGTTCTGAATCTCCACCATATCCACCATCTTGTTTTAATGTTGCAATAGATTGTGAATTTTTTGATTTAAGTTCTGAATCTCTTGTGTAACTAAATGAACTTTTCAACAATAATTTATCAGATATTTTAGTTTGATAAACAGATGATAGACTCAGATTGATACCACTTAATGACGATTCATTAGAAACTTTAGTATAGAGCTCGATATCCTTTAAAAATTTAGAATGATAATGATTTATACTTCCAAAAGCATAAGATGTAGAAACTCCTAGTCCCCAATTTTTCAAAACTTCAAACCCAACAGACAAGAAAGCAGTATTAATTCCACCATCACCTTCAAATCTATTTAACTCAGGAGGGGTTGCATCTTCATAGTTGCTTTCAAGCAAATAGCCGACAGATGTATCAGGTTTAAGACCAAATGAAAATGAAAAAAGTTGTTTTCTGTCAACTCCATAAACAACTGGAACTGAAACTGCAATGTATTTTAATCCTGTAGCGGTTGACTTTTCATTAGTATTATCATTTTTAAAAGAAGTACTTTTTAAATCAACTCCTAAACTATAATTCACAAATTTTAATTTTGAAAGAGAAGCAGCATTATTGAGATTAACATGAGTACTATCATAATAGACTAATAATCCACCCATCATTTGATTCTCAGCAGTTGAGGAAAAAGCTGTGTCACCAGTTCCAAAATATGAGTATGGCGAATAACTTAGTTTTTGAGAGGATACTGAAAAAGAAACTAGTAAGATTAATAGTAAAAATCTATTCATTAACTTGATTGTGTTCTATTAAAAAATTCAAACCTTTATATATAAAATTTGAATTTGTAAATATGGTGTTTTTTATCTTACCATACAAAAAATTTGAATCACCACCAGAAATTATAACTTTTAGGTTATTATATTCAATTTTGTAGTTTTCAATAAACCCTTCAATTTCATTCTGAATCCCTTTTAAAACACCAATACTTATTGAACTTTCCGTGTCATGTGCTATTAGCAACTTAGGATATTTTGGAGTGATTTTGTCAAGCTTAAAAGTTCCTGAACTTAAAGATTTAAGTCTCAATTCTAAGCCTGGTGAAATTCCTCCAGCTTGATAAAGGTTTTGATTTGTTTTTATATCATAGGTTATACATGTTCCCATATCAACTATTAAAACATTATCAGTAGGGTAATCAGAATATGCTGACAAAACCAATGCAAGTCTATCATCACCAACTAATCCATGATTGTAGGGGTTTGTAATAGGCATTTTAATTTTTTCAGTGAAAGAATATAGATTAGATTTTTCTTTACAAACTGAAAATAGCTCATTATTGGGTGAACCTACGTTTGAAATTGCTGTATTTTTTATTTTGTACTTATTTATTAAATCTTTGATAAAATTGATTTCAATGATCTTAATCTTTGTTTCATAAATCAACTCATTATTTTCAAAAACAGCAATTTTTGAAAATGTATTACCAATATCAATTAATAAATTACTCATTGAAAGGCAAATGTAAATAAGTTTGGCTATTTTTCATTTATTTATCAAAACGATTATATTTGCATCTTGAAAATTGGGTACCTTAGCTCAGTTGGTAGAGCAAAGGACTGAAAATCCTTGTGTCCGCAGTTCGATTCTGCGAGGTACCACTAAAAAACTCCTCTAGTAAGGAGTTTTTTTTTATATTTATTGTAAATATTTAAAAATGAAAAAAATTGTATACTTATTAACTTTATTTATTGTTGCTGCCTGCCAAACGACTGTTGAGGCTCCTAAAAGTGACAATGGTGAACCTGAAGGCCCTCATACTTCAGCTGAATGGAAAATTTGGGCATACAGTACTGCTGCTCCTTCATTTATTGCAGCTGAATGTACTGTTGTTGATGTCGATGGTACCGTACTAAGAGAAGGTACAAACGGCTGGACTGCAATGGCTGCAAATCCAAGAGGTCCTGCTGATCCAGAAAATGGATGGAAAGATCCGCATGAAGCAATGCCTATGGTTGGTGATGCTCAATCTATGAAATGGGCTATGGCTTACATGTCTGGAGAAGTACCTCAACTTGACTTTGATGGATACTCTTACATGTTTCATGGTGACATGGGAGAGGATAACACAAAACATTTTGTTTTAAATAAAGAGGATGCTGCTGAAGGACAATGGATTGAATCAGGAGCTCATATCATGTTATTTCCAAAAGATCCTGCTTCTTTAGATGGGTTTACAACTGACTTCAATTCAGGTGGACCTTACGTAATGTTTAAAGGTACTGGCTATGATCATTTAATGATTCCTGTTGAAGGATACTATGATTATCAAGCGAAGAAATAATATCCGTTAAAATTATTATTAAAAAAGCTGCTTTTTCACAAAGCGGCTTTTTTTATGTGATTAAGTTTCCATCATCGTCCCATTCAGCAGTAATATTCCTTTTGGATTGATCAACAAATTTATCAAGCCATTCTTTATCATACTCAAGTCCGTATTGATCTAAAACATCTTGAGGAACTCCATCCCAGACATTTGGAAAATTACCTTTATAACCTAACTCTTTAATACCAACTTCTGAAGTAAAATAACCTGTCATAGTTAAATTTCTAACAAGATTAAACCATTGAACTGGTTCAGGTAAATCATTCATATTATCCTCTGTATTATAATATGCAATTTGATCAAGAATTTGTTTTTGATTTGATTCATCTAAATCAATAAAGGGATTGTTAAACCTAGATTGACTTTCTTTGTCAATCCAGACGATACCATTCCTTAATGGATCTTGATATGAAGGAATATCCTTTGCCATAAATTCAATAAGCTGAACGACTTCAGCATCACTTATAGATCCAAATTCATTTGGAGGCAAAATCAAATTGCAAAGTTTATCAAGGGTAACTAACTCATAATTAGTGAAAAACTTTTGAGCAAATAGCTGATCATCGTAAAGAGTTTCTTCAGGTGTTCTGCCATACTCATACCTTGTTAGTGAACGATTAATTTTTTCTCTGCTAACACCATAACATGATTCTAAAAACATACTTGCTCCAAATGAAGCTAAGGCTATAGTTTTAATTGATTCTCTTCTTTTCATAATTTAAAAATTTTGTTTTTTAAACTCCTCTACTATATGTTCAGACGATCTCATCGCAAGAGCCAAAATTGTCCATGTTGGATTTTTATCAGCTTGTGAAACAAATGGCCCAGCATCAACTACATAAACATTTGATACATCGTGTAATCTTTCAAATTGATTTGTAACAGATTCTTTAGGATCATCACCCATTCTTGTTGTTCCAACTTCATGAATAATCCAGCCTGGCTTATTTAAGCCATAATTAGCATCTTTTCCAGGTTTTCCCCATAGTGGAATACCACCCATATTATGTATAATTTCCTCAAAAGTATCTTGCATGTGCTTTGCTTGTTTTATTTCGTTATCAGTCCATTGATAATTAAATCTTAAAGTTGGAACACCGTATTTATCAACCTTATTAGGATCAATTTCACAGTAATTAGATTTTTGAGCTATGGACTCTCCACGACCGGAAACACCTATAGTTGAACCATAATACTTTTTCATATCAGCCCTTAAAACATCACCATAACCACCGGCTTTATTAATTCCAAAGAACTTATTAAAATTATTTACATTAAAGCCTGTTCCGTATGTTGGCGCACCCATTCCTCCCCAAACTTCAATATGATAGCCTCTGGCAAAATCTAATTTTTTATTATCAAGCCACCATGGAGAATAAACATGCATACCACCAACACCATCCTCATTATAAATTTTTCTATCAATTAATTCTGGAATAAAAGCCATCATATCACCACCAGTTGAATCATGAAGATATTTACCAATCAAATCACTGCTGTTACCTAAACCATTTGGATGTTGTTTGGACTTAGAGTTTAATAAAATTCTTGCTGAGCTACAAGCAGATGCGGCTAGTACTACTACTTTTCCTTTCAATTTATATTCTTTATTATCATCCTTATCTATAAAAGAAACACCTGTTGCTTTTCCTTCATTATTAGTAGTGACCGTTCTTACCATTGAATTTACATAAAGATCAATTTGGCCTCCTGACTTTTGAGCGGGAAAAATTAAACACGAACCTGAGGAAAAATCACCATAAACATTACAACTTTTAGCACATCCTGCACAATAAAAACATAACCCTCTTTCATTATTAATTCTTTTGGTTAGAACTGATAATCTAGATGGAATAACCTTTACATTACTTTTACGAGCTCCCTTGATATAAAATAATTCATGAAGACGTGGTTTTGGAGGAGGTAGAAAAAACCCATCGGGCTCATTATAAATATTTTCCTTAGTTCCAAAAACACCTATTAACTTATCAACTTTATCATAATAAGGTTTTATATCATCATATGAAATAGGCCAATTTTCACCTAAACCATCAATACTTTTTCTTTTGAAATCATTTGGACCAAATCTCAAAGAAATTCTTCCCCAATGATTAGTCCTTCCACCTAGCATTCTAGATCTAAACCATTTAAAATCTGTATCTCCAACTTGGCCATAAGGTTCACCATCAATTTCCCAACCACCGTAAGCCTGATCATAATCACCAAAAAATCTGCGATTACCAGATCCTCTTCTTGGTGAATGCCAAGCCCATTTCAATTGAGTCATTGTTTTTGGATCAGCAGGGTCAAAATATGGGCCTGCTTCAACTACAGCAACAGAGAGGCCAGCTTCTGATAAAACTTTAGTAGCCATTCCTCCACCTGCTCCAGAACCAACTATGATAACATCATATTCTTTGGCTGAATTTTTTATTTGCATATTTTTATAACTCTAAGATTTTAATATTTCTAAAGTAAACCGGTGCTCCATGATCTTGGAAGCAAATTTTTCCTGTTTTAAATTTTCCAAATTCACAATTGTCCCAAGGTTTTTGATCACAATTAGCAAATTTTGTTTTTGAAACCATCGCATCCCATTTATCTCCAAACAGGGGAAAACTTACAACTTCTGTGCCATTAAAAATAACATTTCCAAAGTTTTCATTGTAGTTAATGGTTATCATATATGAATTCCATTGACCAACAGGCTTTGTCATATCAACTGAAGGATTGACCATTCCATATAAACTACCAGCTTTTACAGGATCTGGATAATTATTATCCATAATTTGAATCTCAGGTCCAGTGACAAAAGGAAATTCATACTTTTCTCCTTCTTTAACACCCCACATGAAACCACTATTAGTTAATGAATCAACCTTCCATTCAAAATATAATTTGAAACTTTTAAAATCTAAATCAGAAACAAGATCATTGTTTTCTTTTTTAGGGTTACCATTTCCATGTGTAAGAATATTTCCTTGTGAATCTAATTGAAATTTACCAACAGTTGGATCAAAAGATAAAATTCCATCTGAGACAGACCAACCAAATTTATTTCCATTGTCATTGTAATAGTGCCAACCATTAAGGTCATTATGGTTGAGAAGTTTAGTCCATTTTTTTTCCTTATCACATGAAAGTGATATTATTGCAATTATTAATAATAAAAATGTATTTTTCATATTTAAAATTCCCATCCTGATCTTCTAATTCTACCAACAAATTGATTTGCTTCGTCAAAATTTGTAATTCGCATATTATCACCATCCCACAATAGCTTTTTTCTACCTACAAATTTTCCATATTCAGAAGTATGGTATCTGTCTGGATAATATTTTGGCTTTTCTTTACCCATACTCATATATGATCTAATAGCTAGATTACCCATGAGTACAGTTTCTGTGAAAGGACCAGCGTATTCAAATGGTGCAGTAATTTTTTCATAAGCAGCAGAACCATAACCTCCTTTAATTCCATTAATCCACTCCATGTGATGGTCATGATCTAACAACTTAGATTCTGTCTTAAATTTGAGAGTTTCCTTACCTTTTCTATATAGCTTAGGTTCTAAACCATATACTCCACAAGAAATTACACCTTTTTCGCCTATCATTAAAACTCCATTGGTACTATTCACTTCTCCCAAGTAATCATCAGCTGGAATATCTTCAGGATGATTAGGTCTAAGACCGCCATCCATCCAAACTAATTCTATTTTTGAATCATTCTTTTTTGTTTTATCAAAGTGTAAAGTAACAATTGATGAAGGTGGACAACCCTCAGGAATAAAGTTTTGGCTCCATGCTTGTTGAAAAACAGAACCGACACTACATTCAACATCAGTTGGATAATGCAGACCTAGAGTTTTATAAGGTGCATCTAAAATATGACAGCCCATATCACCAAGTGCGCCAGTACCATAATCCCACCATCCTCTCCAATTAAAAGGATGTAATTGTGAAGTATACTTTGTATAAGAAGCAGGTCCTAACCATAAATCCCAGTTAAGATTTGCAGGTTTTTCCTCGCTTCTATCTTCCATAGGAAATCCTTGTGGCCAAACAGGACGATTTGTCCATGCATAAATTTTATGAATTTTACCAATCATTTTTTTGTCAACCCACTCTTGAATTTTAACAACACCTGTACTTGAACCCCCTTGATTACCCATTTGAGTTACAACTTTATTTTTTTTTGCAATCTGGGTAAGTTTTCTTGCTTCTTCAATATTATGCGTTAGAGGTTTTTGTACATAGGCATGTAACCCTCTATTCATGGCGTTACTCGCAATAATTCCATGGGTGTGATCAGGTGTACTGACTGTCACAGCATCTAAATCTTTTTCATTATCAAGCATTTCTCTAAAGTCAACATAAACATTTGCATTTGGGTATTTTTTTCTTGCATTAATTACATCTTTTTTATCGGGATGAACATCACAAAGAGCAATAACTCTCTCACCAGAAGCCCACTTGTTAGTAATGTCATAACCTTTTCCTCCAGCTCCAATGGCTGCTATATTTAATTGATCGCTGGGAGATATAAACCCAGGACCACCTAGAACATTTCGAGGAACAATAAAAAACCCTGTTCCTAACAGTGCTGAATTTTTTAAAAACTTTCTTCTATTTTTCATATTAATATTTTTTGGAAATCACCTGATTTACTAAATTTAAAACATAATTATCAAAAATTAAAATGAAAAGTTTCAGATTTATAACATTTATATTGCTTTTATTACCAATTCTACAATTTTCTCAAGTTTTGAATGAAAAAAATGTATTATTGGTTTGGGGTGGTTATGAACCGCATAAACCTGAATTATTTTCAAATATTGTAGAAGAATGGCTCTTGTCTCAAAATGCTAATGTAGATGTATACAATGACTTGTCACCATACAATGATTACAATAAATTACTTTCATACGATTTGATTATTCAATCTATTACAATGGGAGAGATTACATGGGAACAAGCCGGCAATCTTTCTAAAGCAGTTAAAAATGGTGTTGGAATAGCTGGTGCTCATGGTGGATTAACTGATTCGTTTAGAGAAAATACAGAATTTCAATATATGATAGGGGGACAATTTGTAGCCCATCCTGGAGGACAGATTGATTATAAAGTTATTTTTAAAAAAGATGAATTAACTGAAGGTTTAAATAATTTTCAAATTAAAACAGAACAATACTACATGCATGTAGATCCAAATATTGATGTGATTGCTGTAACCAAATTTGATGGTAAATTTAATTCTTGGATTGATGGTGTTGTTATGCCTGTTGCTTGGAAAAAAAAACATGGAATGGGTAAGGTTTTTTATTTTGCTATTGGTCATGACCCAATGGAGTTTAAACAACATCCAGATGCTTGGAAATTACTAACGAGAGGTTTTAATTGGGCTAGTAGAAAGTGATTTAAAATTCAATATTTCTATTTTATTTAATTCTCTAAATTTTCCTCTAGGAACTTCAAATTTATCCAAATTTGAAATTAAGACTCTATCGATTGAATCGCAACCATAATTATTTAATTCCTTAAATAATAATCCTTCATTATTAATCATAATTCTTATTGCAGCATTATTATTTTTTATAAAATTAATTTCGCTTAATTCATCAAGAGTATTTAAAAATTTAGATATATCGTCCTTTTCATCTTTACTTAATTCACTATCAAATTGAATATCAAAAAGAACTGAAATAAATTTTTTTCTTTTCTCAAAATTGAAATTAATATCATCATAAAATAATACTAATCCAGAAATACCTTTTCTAATATTTAATGATTTATAGTCATTATTTGAATAAAAATTTTTCAAAAAATTGATGACATGTTTAGGAAGATGATTTAAGTCAACATCTTTTGGCTTATTATAAAGTATGTATCCATCAATTTTAATATTCACTAATTTATTGTTTAATAAAACTTTATCCCCTTTATCAACTTCATAAAATATATCAGTAACTATGGATGTATTTACTTTTACTTTTCCTTGATTAATATACTGTTCTGCTTTTTTTTTTGAAGAAGTTTGATATTTAGAAATGAATTTATTTAGTTTCATTTTTCAATAAAAATTAAAAATAAAATACCCATTACAATAATAAATTTTATAAGATTATTAAGAATAAAAAATGCCAATTTATTTTTAAAAAACCACAGTGTAACTATTAAAATTATAAAAAAAGGAATCAAAAATTGTAAGTATAATATTCTATAATAGCTTTCTATTTCATTAATAAGAATTATGTCAGTGATTATTATTACTATTGTTAGAACAGTAATTACAATCTTTGTTTTAGTTTCACCATAAATTAATGGAACAGACTCTACATTTACAGAAATGTCTCCCAATGTGTTAATCAAATCTTTGATTAAACTTTTGACAAGTAGAATTATAGTCAAAAGAAATGCATTAAGAAAAATTGAGTAATTAAAATTCTTATAATACAATGCTATTGCAAATATTGGTATAACATAAAGAAAAACTGATATTAAGTTTCTTACTAACAAAATCTTACTAAGCCTAATGGAATAGAGGGCAATTAATGCTAGATAAAATGCAAAAAAAAGAAAAGCTCTAAATGAAACTAATGAACTTAAGATCAATCCAATTGAATTAAGCAATATATATAAATAAAGCTTTGTAGAACTGGATATTTTATTTTCTATTAACAACCTTAACGGATAGTTTATGAAATCTTTTTTTTTGTCAAAAAAATCATTGATAATATAACCGGCCATAATTATAAATACACTTGAAAAAATTAAAAGAAATATGTTTATGTCATTTAAAATTTCGAAAAAACTCAAAGTTGAAAAAACAAAAAGTGCTGAAAAAAATTGGGCTACCACAATAAAAAAAATATTGTGAATTCTAAATAAAAAAAGATACCTAACAATAACAGTAAAGATATTGTTAGATGAAGACATATTATTAATACCTGTAAACAACCTTGAAATTATATTCTGAAAGTTGTTTTTGAGCTTTGTTTAGATCTTTGGTAAAGCCTAATATATAACCACCGCCACCTGATCCACATAACTTTAAAATGTAGTCCTCAGATTTTAATCCATTTTCCCAAACTTTATAAAAACTATCTGGAATCATTGGTTTAAAGTTATCAAATACAATTTTTGACAAACTTTTGATATTATTAAATAAATTTTTAAAATTTCCATCTAAGAAGTCATCAACACATTTGTCAGTGACATTGACAAAACTTGATTCAAATATGTTTTTAAAATCCTCGTTGTTCATAGATTCAATAAAATACTTAACTAATGATTCGGTATCGCTTGACAGTCCGCTATCAATTATAAAGAATCCTCCTTTTCCTTTTCTATTTTGAAATGGAATTCCTGTAGTTTTGATATCTGTTTTTGAATTAATTAGAATTGGAAGACTCAAGTAACTATTTAAAGGATCTAATCCTGAGGATTTTCCATGAAAAAAAGATTCCATAATTGAAAATACTTCTTTTAATAATAAAATCTTTTCACTATCAAGATTTTCTAATATTGTTACTTTATCAATGGCATAAGAATCATAAACTGCAGCAACAAGTGCACCACTACTCCCAATACCATAACCTTGTGGGATCGAGCTTTCAAAATATAAACCATCGCCAATATCGGATTTAAATTGTCCTAAATTAAAAAGGCTATTAATTTCATTACTAGAAACTAAGTATTGGTAAAAATCATTCAATTTACCATTAGATTTTTTTACAATTTTATTATTAAGATCTCCAATTTTTAAAAACCCTTTAAATAAATCATATGGAATGGAGATTCCTTTGGAGTTTTTAATAATTCCATATTCACCGAATAATAAGATTTTTGAGTAAAAAAGTGAAGACTTCATAAGGTAAATTTAATTTTTTTGTGGACCTAAACCAATTTGATCATTTATATATTCACCATCATGACAAAACTGTGCCAAAGATTTTTTTATGAATTCTTGTACTTTTTCAAATGAATTTTTTGGATATAAAAGGTGAACGTTTGCCCCAGCATCTAATGTAAAACAAACTTTAGTTCCAGTTTCTTCTCTAAATTTTACGATTAAATCAATAATATTGATTGTATTGGGTTTAAATAAGATAAAATTTGGATTTGAGGTCATCATTAAAGCATGTAGTGTTAATGCTTCATTTTCCACTACTTCAATAAAAGAGTCTAAATCATTAGAGTCAATAGATTTTTTAAGTTTTGAAAAATTTAAATGTGACTGGGATATTCTTTCCTTTTTGAAAATATGATCATCCATTAATTTGTGACCAATTGTGCTTGAAACTTTTTTTGCTCCACTATCCACAATTAAAATTGTATCACAAAATACAGGGAATTCATCATTGGACATCTTAATTGGAATAGCATATTGATCAGAACTTTGATCATATAATTCTGTCTCTCCCCAACAAGACAATGGACCATAAACACTTCTTGAAGCACTTCCTGAACCCAATCTAGAAATTAATGATGCTTTCTCTAAAAAATTTTCATTATCAATTAAATCTGAAAACATACTTTCAATTTCAATTAAACATAAAGCCAAAGAACTAAAGGCTGATGCTGAAGAAGCAATTCCACTACTATGTGGAAATGAATTTGATGAGTTTATAGTTAATTTTAATTTAGAAAGAGATGGCAAGTACTCATTAGTTCTAGAAAAAAAAACATCTAACTTGGGAATGAATTCTGGTTTAATCTTATTTTCAAAAAAGAAATTATAGCTAAACTCATTAGACTTCTCAAACTTGACAGACGTAATAGTACTACATTTTTCAAGAGTGAAACTAATAGAAGGATTCATTGGAATCTGATTATCATATTTTCCCCAATATTTAATTAAAGCAATATTTGATGGTGATTTCCATGAAACTTCCGATTTCTTGAGATTCATTTCCAATCTATTTTATTGAATTAATTTCAATTTTTTTTGCTTCTTTTACTGAACCATCAAACCCTTTTACTCCAGAGATAGTTGTATATTTTAATACATTTTTTTTACCAGGATTAATAATACCGTAGGCACTATGACACATAACAGCAGCCTCATGAAAACCAGATAATATTAATTTTAATTTTCCTGGATAGGTATTTATATCGCCAATAGCATAAATCCCCTTTATATTAGTACTATAATCTTTGGAATTATCAACCACTAATGCATTTTTATCAATATCTAGTCCCCAATTTTTGAAAATTTCCATTTTAGGTACTAAACCATAAAGAGGTATAATATAATCCGTATCAATCTTTACATTACTATCATTATGGTTTATCTCAATACTTTCAACATTCTTTATACCATTAATTTTTAGTAAAGTAGCGGGAGTTAAAACATCAACAATTCCTTTATCTTTTAAACTTTGAATTTTATTGACAGACTCAACTGCGCCTCTAAACTCATTTCTTCTGTGAATCAATGTTACCTTTTTTGCAATTTTTGAGAGCTCTAATGTCCAATCTAAAGCTGAATCTCCACCTCCGGAAATAACAACATTTTTATTAGTAAAAATTTCTTTATCAACTATTTTGTACTGTAGTCCATTATCTTCAAATTTTGATATGTTTTCAATGCGAGGTTTTCTAGGTTCAAAATTACCAAGTCCACCAGCTATAACTAAAACTTTACCTTTAACTACACTACCCTTATCAGTGGTAATAACAAATCCATCACTTAATTTTTCTAATTTATCGGCGGTTTCCCCAAAAGTGTACGATGGATTAAATGGTTTTATTTGGTCTAACAATTTAGTGATCAAGTCCCCTGCTAAAATTTCAGGGTGAGCGGGAATATCATAAATAGGTTTTTTCGGATAAATTTCTGAACATTGACCACCTGGTTGTCCAAGCGAATCAATAATATGACATTTCATTCCTAATAAACCTGCCTCAAAAACAGTAAATAGACCTGTTGGTCCAGCTCCAATAATTAAAATATCAGTTTTTATCATTCAACACTAATAACTTCTTTAACACTAGGAACATATTTTTTTATTGTCATCTCTACCCCATTTTTAAGTGTCATTTGATTAACAGAGCAACTAATACAATTTCCAAGTAACCTAACTTTTACTACATCATTTTCAAATGAAACCAATTCAATATTTCCTCCATCGCTCTGAAGAAATGGTCTAATTTCACCTAATGCTTTTTCAATTTCTGTCAATTTCTTACTCATAATTATGAACAACCAGCCATAGTTTTGATTTTTACAATCTCAGTAGGCGGTAAATTAGTATTTCTTTCAGTTAAATTAATTATCATATTCCTTGTAATATCTTCAAACACTCTACTCAGCTCAGTATCTTCTTGCAATGCTCCCGGCCTACCAATATCACCCGATTCTCTTAAATCTTGAATAATAGGTACTTCTCCAATAAATGGTATTTCGAAATCCTCAGAAAGATTCTTCACTCCATCCTTTCCAAAGATATAATACTTATTCTCTTTGTCATCTGGCGGATTAAAATATGACATGTTTTCAATCAAACCAAGAACAGGGATATTTATATTTTCTTGTCTATACATAGAAATTCCTTTTCTTGCATCAGCCATTGCAACTATTTGTGGTGTACTTACGACTATAGATCCATTTACAGAAAGTTTTTGGACTATACTTAAATGAATATCACCAGTACCAGGTGGTAAATCGATTAATAGAAAATCTAACTCTTTCCAATCAGCATCAAAAATTAATTGATTAAGAGCTTTTGTTGCCATTGGACCTCTCCAAATAACTGCCTGATCCATTGATGTAAAAAATCCGATTGATAAAATCTTAACTCCATAACTTTCTAGAGGTTTCATTTTAGATTTTCCATCAACATCAACAGCCAAAGGCTTTCTTCCAACAAGATCGAACATGATGTGCATAGATGGTCCATAAATATCAGCATCAAGTATTCCAACTTTAAAACCCATTTTAGAGAGTGTTACAGCAATATTGGCGGTTACAGTAGATTTTCCTACACCACCTTTTGCAGATGAAATAGCAATAATATTTTTTATATTCTTTAACTGATTATTTGAATCTTCTCTATCAACAAACTTGGGTTTGAAATTGATTTTAAAATTTAAATTTGAATCAAAATTTTTAGACAGAACTTCAGTAATATTATTTCTTGCTTCAGCTTTTGATTTATGAGTAAAGTTTTCAATTAATAAGTCAATAGTAACATCATTTGAAAATTTATTAATATTCACAATTTCAATAGATTTATCTACCTCATTTATAAGGTTTTTAATCTTCTCTTTACTAAATAATTCTTTTGACATAAATAATTAAAGCAAATTTAACGAATCCATAAAAATTTAACTATTAGGATCCCAAAAATGATTTTTAAAATTAACAATGGTATTATTTTTAACTTCTATACCTTCATTATTCAATAATTGTTCCATTAAGTTAGTCCCGTAAAAGTGATTTTTCCCAGTTAAAACACCATTTCTATTAACAACTCTATGAGCAGGAATATTTTGATTATCATGTGATGCATTCATTGCCCATCCTACGGTTCTTGATGAACTCGGAGATCCTAAAAGCTTTGCAATTGCACCATAAGTAGTAACTTTTCCTGGTGGAATTAGTTTTACAACCTCGTATACTTTCTGAAAAAATGATTCTTTTTTCATTTTATTTGAAATGATAAGTAAGTTATT
>CENF01189306.1_pt1 | contig 15268 bp, 11 predicted proteins | sample 361291 | NCBI WGS metagenome assembly CENF01 (sample SAMEA2619399, study PRJEB7988) | marine metagenome | isolation source: saline water (ENVO:00002010), including | reverse complement strand
GATGAAATTAAAATTAAATAGCAAGTAATGGTTGGAAAAATTTTCATGGATAATGGTGAATTTTGTATTTTTCCAATCATAGTTTTAAAATTGTTACTCATTAAATATAAAAATCCAGCATCTACTATTATAAATATAAAACCAAGTAATAATAATTGTTTAAACATATATATATATTTAAAAAATATTAAAAGTTACTATTATAATTATAATTATAATTATGGAATTAAAAAAAGATACTAATACAATTACAAACAATGAAGATTTAACTAACTATGATAAATTAGAAAAGTTGAGAAAAATAATAGAAAAATTAGATATTGAACATCATTTAGAAATAGCAAAAATATTTAAAAATAATAACATAAAACTAACGCAAAATAATAATGGTATTTTTATAAATTTAAATAATATTCCATCTAATATTATTGAACAAATATATAATTATTTAGAATTTATAAAAAAACAAGAAAATTTAATAAGTATAGATGAATCAAAAAAAGAAACATTAGAAAATATATATTTTAAAGATAAATTAGATTTAGTTACAGAATAACATAAAATAATATTTTAAAAATTGTATTAAAGATAATTATTTAATTATAATGATAATATTTAATTATGTATTCTTTAAATATTAACAATAATAACATTATTAATGATTTAACTATTTATATGTTACATAGTATTAAATCTGATTCTACTAAATATATTACTGATAATGATAATCATAATAATTCTCATAAAGTAGACAAAGTTTTTATTCCTAAAAGTAATATATATGTTAACTATAATAAATTGAAATCTAAATATAATGAAAAACCTATTAATTTTAAAAAAAAAAATATACTTAATGATAAATTATTCTGGTGTTTTTATAAATTATATTATAATCTAACAGATATAGATTTAGAATATATTAATACATTCAGCACTGAAAAAGAATTTAAAATATCTGTTATTGAAAAAATTAAAAATAATAAAGATTTATTAAAAAAACATAAAATACAAAAAAACAATGTTGAAACTGAAATTACAAATGATAAACAAATATCTCTTAATACATTTAAAACTTTATGTATATTATATAATTTAAATATTATTGTTATTAAAGATAATTATACATATACTAGGTTTACTAATAATAATTTAGAAAATTGTATTGATAATTTAGATAAATATACTGCTATTAAACTACTCTATAAAAATTCATCTAATATTAATACTAATTTTGAAATTCTTATGAATATTGATAATTATGAAATTAAAGATGTTCTTACTAACTATTTTTATGTTAAAAATTTAGAAAAACCTATAAACTCTTTAAGTAGTTATAAATTAAATGATATAATTGAGATTGCTACTAAATTAAAAATTTTAATTAATAATGATAATGGTAAAAAAAAAACTAAAATAGAACTTTACTCTGATTGTGTTAAAAAATTATTATAAATTTATTAAAAATTGATTTATTATTTATTTTAAATTGTAATAAATAATAAACAATTATATATATTAACTATGTCAAAACCAGAAACAAAAACCAATTTATTAAAAAATACATCAGATATAATTTCTAATAAAAAATTTGAAACTGTTATAGAATCAAGTGATGACTCTGATAATACTAAAAAATTTAAAAGACTTCTTAATATGTATTTACTTAATATGTTTAAATTATCTGATAATATGATACCTGAATTTGAAGTTCGTTTTGGAACAAAAAAAATAAAATCTATAAGCAAAATAGATTTTTATAATGTAATTAAAAGTCTATTAAATAATAATTTTAAAAATACACTTGAAAATTATTCTTTAAAAATTATTCCTGATAATGAATTTTCAAAAATAAGAACACAAATTGATGGATTTCCAAATATTCAAAATTATTGTAAATATAACAATATTCAAAATATACCTGATATGAAAAATATATTATTTTTAGAAAAAGATTATTATGTATCTGATAATAATAAAATATATCCTTTAGATTTTGATGATTATAATTTTCGCATATCATATCAAATTGAAAAATATTATAATTATAATGATGATACTATTCAAAAATTACTTGCTAATTGGAATTCCACAAAAAAAATTTTTCGCTATATTAAACGATTCGAATTTACACATCCTGAATTCCCATTTTTAATTCATTGTAGTATTGTAAAAACATCTAAAACTAATGGTGGAAAATTTATTCCACAATTTAATATAAAAGATTCTGAAGTCTTTAATTCTTCTGAACATTATGAAATTGAAATAGAATTAAATAATCATCATATCGGTATTGGAACCGAATATTCTACTGGCTTAAATATCTATAAAAAATTAAGACAAGTTATTAAATATGTATTAATTGGTATTCAACAAACAAATTATCCTATTTCACTAGTTGAACAAAAAGAAATAATCGATAATTATTTAAAAATTACAAAAAATACAGATTATGATGAAACTAAAAAAGTTAATAATATTGATTTTATTGGTCCATCATCATCTACATTACAAATGATTAATCTTATTAATGAATCTGATATTAATGAAACTAATAAATCTATATCTAATATTCGTAACAATTATACAGTTACTGATAAAGCAGATGGTCTTAGAAAATTATTATTTATAAATAATAATGGCAAAATTTATTTAATTAATACTTTAATGGATGTTGAATTTACAGGTGCTATTACTGAAGAAAAAGAAGTATTTAATACTATTATTGATGGTGAACATATTATGCATGATAAAAATGGAGAATACATTAATTTATTTGCCGCTTTTGATATTTATTATATTAATAATAAAAATGTTACATCTTTAGCATTTATAAATCTAATAATATCTAATACTGATAAAGATGATACAAAAAATACATCATCTAAAAAAGAAGATTATAGATTAGTGATCTTAAAAAGTGTAATTAAACAATTAAATCCTATATCTATCGTATCTAGATCTAAATCACCAATTGATATTGGAATAAAAAAATTTTATGCTAATAATATATTTTCTGGTTCTAAAACTATTTTAAATAATATAAAAGATAATTTATTTAAATATAATACCGATGGCTTAATATTTACTCCGGCAAATACTGGTGTTGCTAGTAATAAAATTGGTATTCCTGCTCCTAATTTTAAAATTACATGGAATGAATCATTTAAATGGAAACCACCAGAATTTAATACTATTGATTTCTTAGTTAAATTTGTTAAAAATGATTATGGAATTAATAAAGAAGGTCATCTTTATACTGATGGAGTTAATCTAACTAAATCCAATCAAATTCAAAAATATTATACATTAATTTTACATGTTGGTTTTGATGAAAAAAAACATGGATATATTAATCCATGTAATGATATGTTAAATGATTATGTTAGTAAAAAAGTAGATTATCGTTTTCAGAAATCTCTATATAAACCCGCCCGTTTTTATCCAACTAATCCCTCAGATGAAAATGCTGGATTATGTAATATTATTGGAATACCAGACGAATCTAATAATCTTAAAATTTATACATTAGAAGGAGAAGAAATTGAAGATAATATAATAGTTGAATTTAAATATGATGATTCTAAAGAATCTAAATGGAAATGGATTCCACTTAGAGTTCGTTATGATAAAACATCTGAATTAAGAAGTGGAGGTAAAAATTTTGGTAATGCATATCATGTTGCTAATTCTAATTGGCAATCTATACATAATCCAATTACCGAACAAATTATAACATCAGGCCAACATATTAAATTAGATAATAATGATGATGATGTATATTATAATAAAGCAAATACACAATCTGAAACACGTTCTTTAAGAGATTTTCATAATTTATATGTTAAAAATATGTTAATTACTAAATTATCTAAACAAGGAACTTCAATTATTGATTATGCATGTGGTAAAGCAGGCGATCTACCTAAATGGATTAATGCTAATATTGAATTTGTTCTTGGAATTGATTTAAATAAAGATAATATTGAAAATAGATTAGATGGTGCCTGTGCTAGATATTTAAATTATGCTAAAAAATATAGTAAAATACCAAAAGCAATATTTATTAATGGTAATAGTTCTATTAACATTAAAAATGGTAATGCATTTACTAATGAAAAAAATAAACAAATTATTAAGGCTATATTTGGGGAAGGTTCCAAAAATGAAGTTATTCTTGGTAAAGGTGTTTATAATAATTATGGTATTGCTCATAATGGATTTAATATTAGTTCTATACAATTTGCATTACATTATATGTTTGAAAACGAAAATATGTTAAATGAATTCTTAAAAAATATTAGTCAATGTACTGCAATACAAGGATATTTTATTGGAACTTGTTATGATGGTAATAAAGTATTTAATATGTTAAGTAATACAGAAATTAATAAATCTATTAGCTTAATTAAAAATGAAAAAAAAATTTGGGAAATTACTAAAAAATATAGTAATCAGTCATATGAAGACGATGAATCATGTATTGGTTATGCTATTGATGTATATCAGGAAACTATTAATAAAACTTTTAGAGAATATTTAGTAAATTTTAATTATTTAACTAGATTATTAGAAAATTATGGTTTTGTATTATTGAATAAAGACGAAATTAAATCATTAGATCTACCCGGATCAATTGGATATTTTGATGAATTATTTGACAATATGCAATTAGATTTGAAAAAAGATAAAAGAATGATTAATAAAATTGGTAATTCATTAACTATGTCAGATGAAGAAAAACAAATATCCTTTTTAAATAAATATTTTATCTTTAAAAAAATTAGAAATATTGATTCTGATTTTGAAATGCCTTTACAACAAACTAGTATTAAAACTGATAAACAATATCTTGAAAAATTTAATGAAATAGATGAAACATTAAATGAACTTCATAAACAAACACCCGAAGATAAATCTAAAAAATTAGCAGAAAAATTAATAGATGATTTAGATAATACCGAGTTAAAATCTAATAGTAAAAAAACAGAAAAAATTAAATTAAGTATAAATGAAAAATTACAATTAGCAGAACAAAAGAAGAAAGAAAAACAATTGCAGAAAGAAAAAGTAAAAGAACTTAAAGAAAAACAAAAACAAAAAGAAAAAGAAGAAAAAGACACATTAAAAAATATCAAAACTAAATAATTTATTAAATTTATACTTATAATACATAAACTAAAAGAATTTAAAATTACTATCTTAATTAATATAGTAATTTTAAATATAATATGGCATATATTAATATACCATCTCTAAATTATTTTAATTTAAAATTTAATATAGTATTAAAGAATGATCTTAATAATGAAGATGAAATTTTTATTTCGAATTCATTAAATCATTATTTATCAAATATTAAACAACAAATAGATGAATATAATAGTTATTGGGATTATTATAAAAAATTAACTAATCCATATGAATTTATTCATACACAAGTTCCAGAAATTAAATTATCTATATGTAAATATAAACCTTTATCTCGTTCTTTTTTTAAAATGATAGAAATTATTAATACTTTCTCTTTCCTTACCGAAAAAAATACTATTAATTGTTTTCATTTGGCAGAAGGACCCGGCGGGTTTATTGAAGCATTCAATTATAAACGAAATAATAAAGGAGATAAATATTATGGCATGACTTTAATCTCAGAAGATGTTAATATACCATCATGGAAAAAAAGTTCACATTTTATAAATAATAATAAAAATGTTATTATTGAATATGGTCCTACTAAAACTGGAGACTTATTTAAAAAAGAAAATCTTATTTATTGTTATAATATGTATGCTAATTCAATGGATTATATTACTGCTGATGGAGGATTTGATTTTTCGGTTGATTTTAATAAACAAGAAGATTTATCAATGAAATTAATACTTTCTCAAATATTTTTTGCAATAATTATGCAAAAAGAAGGCGGAAATTTTGTTTTAAAGATATTTGATATTTTTAAATATAAAACAGTAGAAATTATTTTTTTATTAGCTAATCTTTATGATTATATATACATATATAAACCTTATACTAGTAGAATTGCTAATTCTGAAAAATATATAGTATGCAAATGTTATAAAAATAATAATAAAAATATTATTAATGATATTATAAATAATTTCGATTATTTATTACAAAATATTGATAATATTTATTCTTTATTTAATCTTACATTACCTAAATTATTTTTAAAAAAAATAGAAGAAATTAATGCTATTTATGGTCAACAACAAATTGAAAATATTAATAATACTTTAAATTTTATTAGAGAATATATTAATATTAAATATAATAATTATCATTTATCTGATAGTGAATCAGATGAAATTATCGATACTAATCTTAAAGATAATGATATTATTAGTAATACAGGTATTGCTGAATTAAGTAATATTTTAATACCACTATCTATACCAATTGAAAATACTAGAGATACTGAATTTGTTAATGAATTATTCAAATTAGATTCAGTTACTAGTACATATACTAGTCCTATATTAAATTCTAATACTAAATTTTCATTACATAATATATATAATAATAAATCTAATGAATTTAATTTAATTGATAATGATAATAATAATAAAGATCAATCATTTAATACTAATAAATCTTTAAAATTATTATCTATTACAAATTATGATAAATTTAATAATAAAATACAAATTTTAAAAAATATTAATATTCAAAAAAGTATTAATTGGTGTAATAAGTATAATTTTCCAATATATAAACATTTCTTAAATATATAATTTATTAGTGTATTTATTATACTATAATATAAATACACTAATTCTAATTCTTTTATATTATTTTTTTCTTTTTTTATGAGTTTTATTTTTTAATTTGCTTTTTTCTTTTATGTGATTTACTTTTTTGTTTTTTTTTCTTTTTTTTCTGTTTTATTGTTTTGCCTCTACCTCTACTAAATGCTTGTGTACGAGATAAAGATAAATCATTTACAGAATCTACTAATTTAACTGGTTCTTCATGATGTTTTATTTGTAAATTATATTTATTTCTAAGCCTTGAGGAGTTCCAAATTTTTAAATAATCACTATCCTTAATAGTTATTCTAGGATCTATATTTACATTTTCGGGGTGAAGGTGTGATATCCAACCTTTAAAGGTTGAATCTTTTTTATTACTTTCTACATACTCGATTAGATGTTTTTTTATATAATTCAGTCCTTCCTGATTGGCTTGTCTCTTAAGTTCCAATAATTCTGCAATTTCTTCCTCTTCTGTCATATATAATATCTTGATAAAAAATATTTCTTTATAATCAATGTATAATCAATGTATAATCAATGTATAATTAAAATAATTTATTTTAAAATTTTTATATTTGAATATTTTTTTAATCCATTTCTTTCGGTTTTACATGTAATACAACCTGGCATTGTTGCTAAATTATTGAATACATCAGAAGATGATGATTTATTATGTGCAGTTGTTCCAAATCGATTATAATCAGTTGTTGGTAATTTACATCTGCGAGATTCTAAATCTTGAGCACAATATCTTATTGCCGCAATTCTTGCTGAACTAGAAATTGCACCTTGAACTTTATATTTAGTGTTAGATGGAGCAAATATTGGAGTACAATTATTAATAATTGAACAATCAATTTTACCACTTTCATTTTTTGGATAGGATGTTAAATTTGTATTAGATGTTGTTAATGGAAGATTTTGATTAAATGTTTTACATTTTTTTCTTAATAATTCTTTATTTGAGGTGCAATAATCATTATCTATTATTGTATTTGCTGATTTTATAGTTAAACATGATTTACTGCAACTAATACTATTTAAATCTATTATATATTCATATCCATTTTGTTGTAAAGGCATATTCTCTCCTTCAGTATTACAGAAATCAATAGATGTAATATTTATTCCTCCCGGTTTATCTAAACTACCTACATATGATCTATTACTATAACTGTTTGATGAATTATTTAAATTAATATATTGTTTTCTATAATGTTTTATAGGATTTGCAATAAATCCACAGTTATTTGTACAATTTTTAACATTTGCTGGTAAATTATTTTTTGTATTTTTAGAAACTGCAGTTGTCATATTATTTGTATTACTTTTCCATGACATATATGGTTTGCCACCAGGTATCCATTTATGATAAGCGTTTTGATGATTTCCATTTGATAAATAAAGTCTCATTTATATTATTATATTGATATTATATTTTATTTTGATATTATATAATATAATACTAATTATGATATTTCCACAATTTTATAAATCTATATCTCTTATTAGATTATCTAAATTATTAATAAATAAAACATCATTTCTGGCTATTATTTTATCGTGTATATTATTAATTATAATTTTATATTTTTTAGCAAACAATAAAGCAACTGAAGCATTAAAAAATAAAAAAGATGAAAATGAAGACGAAAATAAAGATGAAAATCAAGATGCTGGAAAAGACAATTCAAAACATGCATATGAAACTACTGATAAATTTTTACCTCCTGCTGAATAAGAAAGTAAACTATATAAATTATAAATTATAAAATATATAATTTATTTTAGTTAATATATAATATAATTATAGTATAATTATATTATAATTATGCCAGAACATAAATGTATAGTTGATGATTTTGGTGGAGCAAAACATCCATATGGATATTGTGTTAAACCTTTAGATGAAATGATAAATTATGATAAAATTAGAAATTCAGGTCCTACTCAAACCGTCGGAATAAGAGAATCTGCAGGTGGAATGTTGAATTATGCTACATCATTAGTTACTGATCCTAGAAATGCTATTGCTGATGAATGTAAGGGTATATTAGGTAATAAATATATATTAAGAAGTAAAATGAAATGTAAAAATATGGATGAAAATGTTCATGTATTTATTAATAATGTAGTTAGTTATAATCCTATTATACAAAGAAAAGATGATAATATGGGTATTATTCCTGCTACATTAGGTTCTGCTCTTTCAATTAATGGGTTACCTTTAATTAGAGCATTATATGAAAGTCCAAAACAAGACTGTGTTAAAGTAAAGTTACCATGTCATTTAATTGATAGCACTGATCGCGCTAATAATTTTAGTGGTGTGGTTGACGGTATTCCAATAACAACTAGACAATATGATGACTTAGTGGAGGATGATGAAATAACTCCATCTCCAGATGAAAGAGCCGCTAGACAAGCAATTAAAGATAATGAAAATAATGAAGAATTTTCTAATTTATATGATTCAATTCATTCTTATTTAGATGAAAATCCTGAATTATTAAATAGATTTAGCACAACTGAATCAATTAAAAATATTAATGATACCGATGACGATTTATTATTTAATTTATATTATCTAATTTTATGTATATTTTTATTATTTTTTCTATTTAAACTAATGAATAAATATTAAAATATATTTTATGGGTTTAAATAATTATAAATCATATTATTATCATTTATATTTGTTATTTCACCTGCTAATATAGAATCTTCGTATATTTTCCTTAAAACATCATATGGTGCATCACTTCCTATTTTAATTAAATTTTTATCTCGTAAATAATTTTTTATATCTTGTATAGATTTTTGTTTTAATTGTGATACTTCACGTTTAATATTTTTTTGGGTCTCTCTATTTTTTATTAATATACCCACTATATTTTTATTTTTTGATTTGCCTAATTTATATGTATATTTTTTTGTAGTTTTTTTAATTTTTGGTATATTTTGGATTGATATATCTTCTTTTTCTTCTTTTTCTTCTTTTATATTAATTGATTCTATATTTGTATTTATATCATCAATTAATCTTTTATCTGATAATTCACTAATTTTATTCTTATTTTCTTCATATTTTTCTTTTTCAATAGATTTAGATATATTATCTATAGGTTTTGTTTTACATGTATTATCTATATCTAATTTTTCTATCTTATTATCTAATATTTCAATAAATTCAGGTTTATTTGATTCAGTAGTTAATTTTGGTTTATTTGATCCAGGAGTTAATTTTGGTATTGTATTATCATTTAATTCTGAGTTTAGATTATTAATACAATTATCATCATTATCATCATATATATTATTTTCTAAAACAATTTTTACTTTTGGTTTAAAATTACTATCATTTTTTTGAGTTTTATTTAATTGTCTATATGTTGGTTTTTCACCATTTTTTAAACATCCATAATTATTTTTTATTTCTGATTTATTATTTTTAAAATTATCCGGTAGTTCTAGATTTATTTCTAATGCTGATGTATTATTTTTTAATGTTTTATTATTATTACTTTTATTATTTTTTTTATTTTGATTTTTTTTTGCTAAATCATGAAGAAAGTTGAGAGATTTATTAAATTCTCTGTCAAAATCTGAATTTTCATAAGTATTAGTTTCAAATAAATTATTTGTTGATAACTTCGGATTTTCTATTAATTTTTGTTCTTTTATTACTTCTTGTTCTTTATTTTTTTGATAATCTTTTACTTTTTTCATCATCTCTTTTTTCAATTTTGAAACTTTTGATGAATCTTCATCATCTAATGTTGGTTTTGTTTTAATTTTAACTGATTTATTTTTTTCTTTTTTTGATTTACCATTTAATTTAAATAAATCAGGATTTATTTTTAAAGTTCTATTATTTTCACTCATATAATAAATATTATGTTATTTATTAATTGTTTTATACACATTAATAAATAATATATTTAATTATTTATTTTTTAATTGATTAAATATTTATTAAAACAATTTAAGAATATACACTAGATACTATATTAGTATGGATGATGAATTAGATAAAAAAAATATACATGATAAAGAAAATGATTCTGAAGAATCCTGGGTTTTTATAGAATCTTATTTTAAAAATCAACATCTTAAACAACTAATTCGACATCAACTTGAAAGTTACAATTATTTTGTTAATACACAAATTGAAAATACTATTGAAATGTTTAATCCTGTACATATTTGCTCTGATCATGACTATATTAAAGAATATAATCTACATCGTTTAGAAATACATATCTCATTTGAGAATTTTAATATTCATCGACCACAAGTATATGAAAATAATGGTGCTACTAAAATTATGTTTCCACAAGAAGCACGTCTGCGAAATTTTACATATTCTGGTTCTATGACAGTTGATCTTAATATTAAATATACAATTAGAAATGGTGAAAATTATAAAAATACATTAAATTATCAAAAAATTCTTAAAAATATTCATATTGGTAAATTACCTATTATGCTTCGCTCTAGTATATGTGTTCTTAATCAGTATAAACATCTTAATCCTAATGAAACTGGTGAATGTAAAATGGATCCTGGAGGTTATTTTATTATTAATGGTTCTGAAAAAACCTGTCTTGGACAAGAACGTGCTGCTGAAAATCAAATTTATTGTTTTAATGTTTCTAAAAATAATACTAAATGGACTTGGATTTCTGAAATGAAATGTATTCCTGACTGGAAATGTATATCACCTAAACAAATTAATATTATGATCTCTTCTAAAAATAATGGTTTTGGTAATGCTATTTATTTACAAATTCCCAGATTAAAAAATCCTATACCACTATTTATTATATTTCGTGCATTTAATATTATTAGTGATAAAGAAATTTGTGAAAAAATTATTCTTGATATTGATGATAAAAAATATAAACGTATGTTATACGGTTTACAAGGATCTATTGTAGATGCTAATAGTTGTCTTACATATGATTCCGCTATTCGCTATATTACATCTAATGTTATCTATACTCCTTTAAATGTTGATAAAGAAACTGGCTACATTCGAAAAAACGCATTTGCATATGAAGTTATTAATAATGATATATTTCCACATTGTAAAAGTGTTCAACAAAAAATTTATATGCTTGGTTATATGACTAATAAACTACTACAAACATCATTTGAATGGATTGAACAATCAGATCGTGATTCATATCTTAATAAACGTATTGATTTAACTGGATCTCTTATTAATAATCTTCTCCGTAATTATCTTAATAAAGTTGTTAAAGATATGCAAAAACAAATTATTAGAGAAATTAATAACGGTTCATGGAAATCAAATGAAGATTATGAAAATATTATTAATAATACTAATATTTATAAAATTATTAAATCAACTACTATTGAAAATGGTATTAAACGTGCACTTGCTACCGGTGATTTCGGTATTAAACAAATTAATAGTAATAAAGTTGGTGTTGCTCAAGTTCTTAATCGACTTACTTATATTTCTAGCATTTCACATCTTCGCCGTGTTAATACACCTATTGATAAAAGTGGTAAATTAGTTCCACCACGACGACTACATAATTCATCTTGGGGATTTCTTTGTCCCGCCGAAACTCCTGAAGGTGGTTCTGTTGGTATTGTTAAAAATTTAAGTTATATGACTCATATTACTATTCCATCTAATTCATGCGGATTATATGATTATATATTACCACTTATTATCAATATTGATACAATTAATTATAATTCTAAACAATTATATAATAAAGTTAAGGTCTTTATAAATGGTGCGTGGGTTGGTATTACCAATGAACCTCTTGAACTTTATAATAATTTAAAACAAAAAAAATATAAAGGAATCATTAATATTTATACTTCAATTGTATTTGATTATAAATTACAAGAAATTAAAATTTGTAATGATGCCGGAAGACTTATTAGACCTGTCTTTAAAGTTAAACATAATGAAGTTATTTATACTAAAGATATTATTCATAAAATTCGTAATAATCAACTTAATTGGGATGATTTATTATATTCCGGACAAATTAATGAATCTATTATAGAATATATTGATTCTTATGAACAAAATAATTCTATGATTGCTATGGAATCTGAACAACTTAAATCTAATAATTCTAAATACATATATCATTTTACACATTGTGAAATTCACCCCAGTACTATATTTGGTATCTTAGCATCATGTATTCCCTTCCCTGAAAATAATCAATCTCCTAGAAATACATATCAAAGTGCTATGGGTAAACAAGCCATCGGTATGTATGTTACTAATTACGATAATAGAATGGATAAAACTGCTTATGTATTATCTTATCCAATGAGACCACTTGTTGATACTAGACTTATGAATTTTCTTAAACTTAATACTATTCCTTCCGGTGAACAAGTTATTGTTGCCATTATGAGTCATTCTGGTTATAATCAAGAAGATAGTATCTTATTTAACAAAAATTCAATAGATAGAGGATTATTTCTTGCCACTATTTATCATACTGAAAAAGATGAAGATAAAAAATTATATGGTAATGAAGAAATTCGTTGCAAACCAGATAAAACTAAAACCAAAAATATGAAATTTGCTAATTATGATAAAATTAATAGTCAAGGTATTGTTCCTGAAAATACACTTATTAATGATCGTGATATTATTATTGCCAAAATTTTACCAATTAAAGAAAACAAAAATGATTATACTAAAACCATTAAATATACCGATGAAAGTCATGTATATAGAACTAATGAAGAAACATATATTGATAAAAATTATATTGAATGTAATGGTGATGGTTATAACTTTTGTAAAGTTCGTTTAAGAAATTATCGTAAACCAGTTATCGGTGACAAATTTAGTAGTCGTCATGGACAAAAAGGAACCATCGGTAATATTATTCCAGAAGAAGATATGCCATTTACTGCCGATGGATTAAAACCTGATATTATTATTAATCCTCATGCTATTCCTAGTCGTATGACAATTGCTCAACTTAAAGAAACTTTATTAGGTAAAGTGTTAATTCAACTTGGACTTTTTGGTGACGGAACTAGTTTTAGTAAATTTAAAATAGAAAATATTACAAAAGAACTGCAAAAACTTGGTTATGAATCTAAAGGTAATGAAATTATGTATAATGCTCTTACTGGAGAACAATTAGAATCTTCTATATTTATTGGTCCCGCTTTCTATCAACGTCTTAAACATATGGTTAATGATAAACAACATAGCAGGTCAATTGGACCTATGGTTAATCTAACCAGACAGCCCGCTGAAGGTAGAGCTCGAGATGGTGGTCTTCGTTTCGGTGAAATGGAACGCGATTGTATGATTTCACATGGTGCTTCTCGCTTTACCAAAGGCCGACTATATGATGCTTCTGATTCCTATAGTGTACATATATGTAATAAATGTGGATTAATCGCCGCATATAACAAAAATCAACAAATTTATATATGTAATGCTTGTGAAAATAGAACTGATTTTAAATATATTGAAATTCCTTATTCATGTAAATTAATGTTTCAAGAATTACTTACTATGAATATAGCACCCAGAATTATTTGTGAATAAATACATCTATAAATTATTTATTTTGTTTTTTTTTATATATACATATTATAATTTAATCTAAAAAATAAAAATTTTACGAGATATTTACTCAATAAAATATAAAAATCCATATACAATATATTAAATTAACACTATTTATATATTTTATTTATTAAAAAAAAATAATATATTATTATATTAATTAGATATGTCGTTTGATGAAACTACTTTAGGAGGAGGAAAAAAAGGTCAACAACCACTTTTATTTGGACATATGGATGGCGGTAATGAACGTTCTACATCTAGAAAATATTTAGCAAAAGCTTTTGGTAATTTATATAATACTGGTCTTGGTAGTTCACCTGCACTATATAATAAAAATATCTTAGGGCCATTTAGAACTGCTTATAATTCTGGGGATGTTACTACTAATCAATATAGTTCTACTAATAATAAATATGGTAATGCGCCTAATCAAGTTGGTGGCAATAATTTATCTAGACTTCAAGGTTTAGCCGATGGTGTCTCCAATAAAGGTATTGCTAGTTATAGTGGTAATCCAAAATTTATACATGATGGTTCTGATTATACTAGATTTAAAAAATTAATGGCTATTAATAAAAATTTTAATGATAATTCTTATGGTGGTGCCAATAATTCACAGTCACAATCTAATATTAAAAAAGTTCGTTCATAAATTTTTATTATTTATTAATTATTTTATAATAAATAATATTCATATTATTAAGATATATATATATATTATAATGGCTAAGAAATCTAATAAAAAATCTAATAAAAAATCTGATTCTTTAGCACAATCTAAATTAGAATCACAGTCTGTTTCAGAACCAGAACCAGAACCCAAAGCAGAACCAGAATCAGTTCCTGACCCAGAACCAGAACCAGTTCCTGAACCTGAGCCAGAACCTGAGCCAGAACC
>CENF01052880.1_pt1 | contig 15312 bp, 14 predicted proteins | sample 361291 | NCBI WGS metagenome assembly CENF01 (sample SAMEA2619399, study PRJEB7988) | marine metagenome | isolation source: saline water (ENVO:00002010), including | reverse complement strand
TAATTTATAATATTTATTTTGACTATATTAAAAGTTTCATAATCAAAAGAACAGAATAAGAACATGAATCCAGAATTAAAAATAATTATTCAGCAAATAATACGTCAAAGAGGTTTGGTATTAGTTGCTACATTTTTTGGCTCATTGATAAGTTTAGTTTATTTATTATTCTTCTATCAGCCAGATTTTACATCAACATCAAAAATTTATTTATCTGATAAGCAATCCAATCAAATATCTTTAGGTGGATTGTCCCAATTAGGTATTCAAGTTCCTTTTTCTGAAGGATCTGCTACCAGTCAAATGTCAATTATAGGAGAAGTTGTAGAATCTCAATCTTTTTTAGAGAATTTATTAAACCAAAAAGTCAATACTGGCGAATCGGAAACCTCAACACTATACGATTGGATTAATATTGGTTCAAATCCTGACATTAAAGACTATAAAAATATTGTTAATAGTTCTTTAAGTCTAAGAGAGATGATAAGTGTTGTTGAAAATTATCAATCATCAATTATTAAGATTGAAGTGACTGCTAACAACAATTACGTTGCTCAAGGCGTAAATGAAATATTAATCAAATCTGTTAATAATCTTTTAATCAAAAAAAATAGTGAAAAAGCATCTAGCAAGTTGTTGTTTATAAATGAAAGAATAAATGAAGCTGAGAATAATTTAAATATTGCTGAAAATCTCTTAAAAGATTTCAGATATAAAAATATGAAAGTTAATTCTTCTCCAGATTTACAAATGCAGTTAGACGGCTTATTGCGTGATGTTAAATTTAAGACAAATATTTTATCTACTTTATTTGAACAAAGAGAAGTTGCGAAAATCCAAAAGAATGAAAAAACAGAAAGTTTTAATATTTTAAGTGAGCCTAATTTCCCCATCTATCCTTCTTCGCCAAGAAGATTATATCAATTAATAGTTTATATCGCTTCTAGTATTATACTTCCAATCTTATTTATTATTTCTAAGATCTTCTATACAAACCTATTAAGTGCTTTACGTAAATATTATCATCAAATATAAGATATATAAAATCAAAGAAATATGAACGTTAAAGTTATTGGAGCAGGATCAATTGGAAATCATTTAGCAAACGCATGTGTAACACAAGGATTGCATGTTACAATTGTAGATACTGATAAAGACGCTTTAAATAGAACAAAAAATATTATTTATCCTGAAAGATATGGGAAATGGAATGAAGATATAATTTTAGCTCAACCAGATATGTTAAATGGTATGAAATTTGATATAATCATCATCGGTACTCCTCCAGCATCTCACTTATCACTTGCTATTGAGGAGATAAGAAATAATCCAAAAGCCATATTGATTGAAAAGCCATTATGCGGCATTACAGATGAGGAGCAAATACAATTGGATACCTTTAAAAAATTATTGAAAAAATCAGATACTAAAGTGTTTGTTGGCTACAATCATACTATTACGGACTGCACTTTATTTACTGATGATATAATCAAGTCAGGCTCATTGGGTAATCCAATATATATGGATGCAAATATTCGTGAAAATTGGGGTGGTATTTTAGACGCTCACCCATGGCTTAAAGGCCCAGAGGATAGTTATTTAGGATCTATTGAACAAGGTGGAGGAGCGTGTTTAGAACATTCACATGGCGTTAATATATTTCAACATTTTCTATCTTTACTCAATGTTGGAAATATTAAAAGTATTTCTTGCAAAATGAAAATTATTAAAGGAGAAAAATTGCATTACGATGAAGTATGCTCAATTCTCATTGATACCGACACTTCATTCCATGGTAGAATTGTGCAAGATGTAGTAACAAAACCTACGGAAAAATATGTACACATAGTTGGAGACAAGGGATTCTTAAAATGGTATATCAATTATGACGCAAATAATGATGCAGTAAAATATCACATCAATGATAAAGAATATTTAAAATTATTTCCAAAAATCAGACCGGATGATTTTAAAAATGAAATTCAAAATATCGTTAATGTTTTAAGTGGTAATTCAGTGTATAATGAATCGCCTATTAATTTTAAAAATGCTGTAAAAACGCATGAGCTTATCTTAAGTTCTTTTCAATCACATGATACAAATAAAGTAGTATATTTTTAACTTATAAAAATGAAAGTAGATTAATAAAATGAAAAAACTTTTTAATTTTAACGATCTTTTTACCTTAGATCTTGCCAATAATCATCTCGGTTCAGTTGAGCATGGCACCAATGTTATTAATGAGTTAGGGTCTATAGTAAATGAATTAGACATTAAAGCGGCGATTAAATTTCAATTTAGAGATACTTTAAATACTTTTGTGCATCCAGATTTTAAAGATCGTAATGATGTAAAGCATATTCCATGGTTTGTACAAACTTATATGGATAAAAAGGGGTATGAAGAATTAATACGAGTAATTAGAAATAATAATATGTTAGTTATGTCAACTCCTTTTGATAACGTATCCGTTGATTTAATTGATAGCCTTGATATAGATATTATTAAAATAGCTAGTTGTTCTGCTGATGATTACCCACTTATTAAACGTATATGTCAATCAGATAAGCCAGTAATCATATCAACAGCAGGTTTAAATTTATCAGAAATTGATAAAGCAGTAGGTATGTTAAGAGAGCATGACATGGATTTTGCAATTATGCATTGTGTAGCTTTATACCCTACTCCAGATGGATCATTGAATTTAAATCAAATTGATTTGTTGAAGAAAAGATATCCCGATGTTACAGTAGGATGGTCTACACATGAATCTCCTGACGATTATGTAACAGTACAACTAGCCTATGCAAAAGGAGCAAGAATCTTTGAAAGACATGTAGGAATGCAATCAGAAATTAAAGCCCTTAATGCCTATTCTTCTGAACCAAAACATGTAAAGCATTGGATTGCTGCATATCAGGCAGCTGTTGCGAATTGTGGGAGTGTTAATCGCCCCCCGTACTTAGCAGAAGAAAAAGATTCCCTACTTTCACTAAAAAGAGGAGTATTTTGTTCAAAGGATATCAAAAAAGGAGATACAATATCAGAAAAAGATATATTTTATGCCATACCATTAAACTTAGAAGTAGGGTTTGATGCAGGTAAATGGCGTGAAGGATTGATTGCTGATCAAGACTATAATAAGAACGAGCCATTAAACAAAGACATGCTTGTAAAATCAGAACTGTCAGATGAGGATATTATTAATAATATCATGCTACAGGTTCGAGGCATGTTAAATGATGCTAGAATCAAAATCGGTAAACATAGTGATATTGAAATTTCACATCATTATGGACTATCTAGATTTAGAGAGTTTGGTGCAGTTATTATTGATATTATAAACAGAAAATATTGCAAAAAATTAATTATTCAACTACCTAGACAAAAGCATCCTTATCATTATCATAAAAAGAAAGAGGAAACATTTCAAATTCTTTATGGAGATTTAGAGGTAGAAGTTGGAGGAGAATCTACGTCATTATCACAGGGCGATATCGCTACAGTAAAACAAAATAAATGGCATAAGTTTCATACACTGAATGGTGTTATATTTGAAGAGATTTCTACTACTCATTACAATAATGATTCCTTTTATGAAGATGATAGTATATCTACCCTAAAAAGAGAAGATAGAAAAACAATTGTCAAAAACTGGGAATGCTAAAATCCGATTTTCAAAATCTAAAAATATTAGTATTTGATTTTGATGGGACTCTTGTATCGTCTAATGAGTTAAAAGAACAAATTTTTTTTGATATTTTTGAAAGAAAATTTCATTCAATAGTTGCAAATGCTTTGGTAGAGTATAAAGATGCTAGTAGATTTGAAATTATTAAAAAAGTATTAATCCAAACAAAAGAATTTGATTGCGAAAAAGATTTAGATCAATTTACTAATGCATACAGCAATCATTTGATAGAAAAAATTAAAAAGATTCCCATAGATTCAGATATATTCAAAAATCTTGATATTTTAAAAGAAAAATATCATTTATTTCTAAGTTCACATACCTATGAAAAAGATTTGCCAATTATATTAAAAAACTTAAAATTGGATATATTTTTTAAAGCCTTATTTGGGTATCCACAGAAAAAAGAAGTTACTTTGAAAAATATAATTAACCAGTATGCTGTATCTGGAAGTGAAGTAGTAGTTATTGGAGATGGAGAATCTGACAGAATTTCAGCAGCAAAAAATAATTGCCACTTTTTTCTTATAAATGATAAAAATAGCATCAAATTATTCTTTAAATTAATCAATGGATAATATTTTAATAGTAGTTCCTGCAAGAGGTGGTAGCAAAGGAATAAAACTCAAAAATCTAAAAACCATTTTTGGTGATTCTTTAATTAAAATTACATCAAAAGTTATTCATCAATTGCCATTTGAGTATACAGCAATTGTGTCTACAGATCATCCTGACATTGCAAATGAAGCAAAAGAATGTAATCTTGAAGTCCCATTTATTCGACCTAAATCTATTTCTGGAGATTTTATTTCAGATTGGGATGTTTTAAATCATGCTATCTTAGAAATGGAAAAGATCAAAAACAAAATTTTTGACATAGTAATTATGTTACAACCTACATCTCCATTAAGATCTGCTAATGATATAGAGGAATGTTTAGATAGGTTCAAAAGTAATAATTTTGATTCTGTTTGGACTGTTTCTCCAATAGATTTAAAATATCATCCTAAAAAAATTCTAAATGCTAAAAATAATAAACTATCGTTCTATGATGTTGATGGCAAAAATGTTATCGCAAGACAACAACTTGAAGAATGTTTTATAAGAAATGGATTGTGCTATGTCGTATCTAGAAATTGCATATTAACTCATAAGAATATCTATGGAGAAAATTTCGGATACTCTATTACTCAACGAGATATTGTTAATATTGATACTCTTGATGATTTAGAAAGAGCAACTGAGTTAATGTCTAAGAAATGAAAAAAAATATCTTACGATCTTTATTAAATAAATTTGGAATATTCCGAATCTTATCTAAGTTAAATTCACCTAAAATTACAGCAATTATTTTTTTTCTTACATCTAGTATTATTAAATCAAAGAAAAAAGATGCCCCTACAATGATTTATATCCATAAGGGAATAGGTATTGATGATATAGAAGCTATGGGTAAATACTCAAACCAAATAAACTATATTGTGATTCAATCTTCATTCCTAAGAGAGATATTTAAATTTTTTTTTGGATCCAAGATTTATGAAAATAAAAATCTACATATTGATTATCACATAGATTTAGATATATTTCCAGTTGAAAAGAAAGAGAAATATAGAAAATTTCTAACTGACACATTTTTATTTTTTGAAAAATTAGCAAAATATGATGGATTTATATCTTCAAATTATGTTTATAGTTATTTACAAGAGCTGGGTAGATTTGCTAGGAATAAAAGAAAAACTTATGTGGTGCTATATAAAGAGGGTTTAGTAAGCAAAAAATTTATAAGCAGTTTCATAAAAAGATATACAAATCATAAGTTTACAGGAACAGTTCTCTTAACTTATAATGAATTTATTAAACAAGCATTTATTGAATCCAATATTGATGGATTTAATAAAGATAATGTAGTTTCGGTAGGGATGCCAAGGCTAGACTCTTATAGCGATCTAAAAACAAGAAATAGTCACATTGTATTTTTTTCTTTTTATCCAAGCGATAAATTTTCTTACCTTGAAAGTGAAGATTTTTTTAATTCAGATTTGAAAGATAAGATAAAGAATATTTCTCAAGATTTTCATATAAATGTAATTAAATATGCAAACCAAAATCTTGATAAAAGGTTAATTATTAAAACAAAATTTCCAAAACGATACTCAGATTATATTTATAATATAGTGAAACAAAATAATCTCACTCTATCAAGTAATATTTCTATTTCAAATAATAAAAGTACAGTATTTTTAATTAAAAATGCATCAGCAGTTTTAGGATACAATTCTACTACTCTTACCGAAGCTCTAATCTTAAATAAAAAAATTATTACTCCTGATTTTTCCAGTATAATACCGAAGGAAAATGATATTGATTATTTTGTAAATTATAAGAATGTCTCTGAAACAGTATCAAGTTATGATGAATTGCATCTCTCATTATCATCTGATACCAAATCAAGCAAAAAAGCAGTTAGTCAATTTTTAAAAGATTATATTTCACACAATAATTTTCAGGCATCTAAGAAAGCAGAAAGTGAGATTATTAGATATATAAATGAATAAAGATGTACTAAAAGATTGTTAGTTAGGAAAATTTATATTTCTTATTTTAATTTAAATGAACATCGCTTTTATTTTTGCTCTATTAATTTTGATTTTCCCAATCTTTGTATTGTTAATAAAGGAAAAAGACAATGCTTTTTTATTATTAATGAGTCTAGTTTTTCTTATTAGTTGGATTGCCGATGAACTACTACTTATTCCTCATTTTTTTACTTGGTCAATAGAAGCTATAATTCTAATATTATTTATTAATTTCATTTTACCTAAAATAGTTTTTTTTAGAAAAATTGAACTACCGCCTTTTGGAAAACATATATTATTTTTACTTATATATACTCTTATTGGTTCATTTATTTATTTTATCAATTTGAGTGATATTCTATTAGGACTAAGAGCTTTCTTTAAATACATATTTCTTTTAATTATTTTTTCTAATGCTAATTTTTCAAAACAATCATATAAAAAATTCTTTAAATACTGGCTTTATTTTATGTCAATACAACCTTTTATCGCATCATTTCAATATTTTATTTTAGGACATACTGATGATTTGATTTATGGTACATTGCTATCTACTGGTATTGCCGCTGTATTGTTGATCATATTTATTCTTTGTTTAATTGATTTAATTAACCGAGAAAAAGTAAATAATTATATTCTTTATTTTTTAATTTTTTTATCAATGACTATAATTCCCATTTTAGGTGAAGCAAAAGCTTTTTTTTATTTTCTTCCATTTGTTTTTATCATTAGATATGGTCCTAATATTTTGAAAATAAGTTATAAGAATATCTTAAAATTTTCTTTCTCATTTTTCCTTGCTTTGTACTTATTTCAATCTTTTTATAATGTTAACCTATTTAATATTGGTGAAATAAATACTTCTGATTTTTTGTTTGCACAAAATAAGGGAGGTATTGAAGCATTCGATTCTCAACAAACTCTAGCAGTGAGTTTATCTGAACGATTTCTCTCAATTACTTCTTTGTATGATGCGGGTTTTTTGGGTGGCGATTTAAAAAGATTTTTTATCGGAGATGGAATTGGTTCTCATATTCTGAATTATGATTCAACTGAAAGTTTTTCACTAAATACTAAAGAATCTTTCATACAAAAATTTTCATTATCTAATTTTATTCAAAATATCGGTTTTATTGGATTTTTATTTTTTTGTTTATTGCTTTTTCGAATTAGTTATTTTTCATATAAAGCCTCTTTTAATGTAGATGATAAATTTTTTAAATCAATTTATAGTATTATACCTGCATTTTCTTTTCTATTCATTATTTCAATGTTTTATACAAATCCATTTGAAGATAGCATATCTTTTTCTTTTTGGTTTTTTATATCTAGCCTAATTTATTATCCTAAAATTAATGAACTATAATAACAAAATATTATACCATATCAATAGAGCATACAACTGCTTGCTAATATATTGATATTAATATAAATTGGCAGATTAAGTTCTCAAAAAAATTATTAAAAATGAATATAAAGAAAAAATTATTTACTTGGATAGGTACAATTATCAGAAGATTTTTAAATTTTTCAGATGTTAAGCCATATCAGAGTTTTTTATATAATGGGAAATACATTGAAGGTAAAGTAGATACTGTACGCCTATATCATAATCTTGCTATTTCTCAAGAAGTTAAAGGTAAAAGCGTATTAGACTTAGGCTGTAATGAAGGTTCCATATGTTTATCTGCAGCACAGGATGGAGCATCAAAAGTTGATGGCGTAGAAATTGAAGACTATGTATGTGAATTGGCAAGATTGCGCGCAAAAGATGCTAAGGTCGATGTTAATTATTTACAAACTGACATAGTAGACTATATTGAAAATAGTAGTAACTATGATATAATATTCCTTTTTGCTATGATGCGTCATATCCATAAAAAGTTTATGATAGAAAATGGCTTTGATATTTCAACCAATAATGGAAGAGCATATCTAGTTTATAACTCTTATCAGACTCTAATTTTAGGAAAAGATAATCCAGTTAAAGATCAGTTCGATAATTTTATGAAAAAATGTATTTCGAAGTCAAATTCTCATTTTGTTTGTTCAATAAATGATCATTCAGGATTAATTGTTAGGAGAAAAGAAGAAACTAAAAAATATTTTTATAGCTTAAGCGATAGAATCCAATCTATAGAAATCTATAATTTTTCTCCTGAAAATCCAGAATATACTGTAATTGATTTAAGACTTAATGCCAGGTAACTTTGATTTTAAAATACTATAAAAAAGGTAATTGTCAGGCTGTTTTTTCTGATAATAAAAATCAATTTGTATATAAAGTTCCACTTTCTAGAACTTTTGATAATAGATCTACTTCTATAAATCTAAACCCAAAATTTATATATAAATATTTACTAGAAGAATCTAGATATCGAAAAAATTTAATTAGGTTTAATAGAAGCATCAAAATATTAAATAGATTAGAAAATCTATCAGAAAAAAAATTAAATCAATTTTTCCCTAATAGTACTATTATTTCAGCTAAAAAATTTCCACTTATTTTTGATAGTAAAAAATATCATTATTCAGGTCCAATTATTAAGCAAGAATTTGTTAATCAATTTTTTGATAACACAACTATGCTTAAGAGCTTTGATTGGACACAAATGTTAAATGTTCAATTAGAGCTATGGAAGTATGGTGTTGGGATTGGTGCACCGGCAGAAACCTGGGGCCCAAAAAATTGGGGAAAGACTAATATTAATGCTATTAAGCTTGTTGACACTAGTCATTTAACTGACAATTTTAATTTAGTTTGTGAAATGATTGATACTGATATTATGGAATACAGAAAAAGAAAATTATTAAGCATTAACAAAAACAATAATCTTAATGATATTGAAGAATACTTTAAATTTATGAAATCATCTTTAAATTTAAAAAATTTGAATCGTCAATGGGGCATCTACCTCAATTAAAAAACTTTCTTGTCTGCTTTAAAAAGATTGTAGGATTTTTTAAATATAAAATAAACAATATGAATGTAGACATTAGAAAAATACCAATATCCTTAAATATGAAATCTTGGTTGCCTATTATAGCAATAGTAGATAAAAACACTATAATTGATGACAAAAAATCAAAAAATATTAGCTTAATCATTGAAAACATTTTATTAAAAATTTTGTTGGCAAATAAATGAATTACAATTTTATAAATTAATATTGTTAGGATAAATAGGATTAATAAATATTTTATATTTGTTTCAAAGAGAGGTAGTCTAGCGATACAAACAAATGATAATAGCAATGTTATAGAAATTACATTTCTACTATAGTACATTCTATATGAGTTTAAATAAAAGTTAATCAAGATAATTGAGTTTCTCACAAAGAATAATAAACTTAATATAGGTATTATTGAAATTGCAGGGATAAAATCAATAAATAATATTGGAATTATATATTTTAAAAAAATTGCTAATAACTGAATGGTGATTCCAAATAATAAAGTATTCATAATAGACATATTTAGTAAGTCAGTAAACTTGTCTTTAGGAGATTCTTTTGTTAGATATATTATTCTTTCAGAAGAAGAAAAATAAGGTTTAAATAGTGGCTTAATTACATCTAGCATCATTACAATAAATCCGATTTCCCCAACAGTTTGTTCTGAAAATTTAACGCCAATATAAGTTATAAGAATAACAAAGAGCCCTTTATTAAAATTTTGATTTAGATACATCGCAATACCAAGCTTGATATTTCTGACAAAACTGTTCCAACTAAAATAATTAAATTTCAAAAGATTTAAATTATTTTTGTAATTATAATAAATAAAATTACTGAGATTCAAGAAGGCAAATAAAAGATTTGCAAATAAATATCCATTAAGTCCATACTGAAAAATAAATAATATTGCAATCCATGGAGAAATAATTTTAATAGTTGATTCATTTATATAAAGCTTTGAAAATAAGCCAATTGACTTTATATGCTTGGACATTAATGTACCAAACTGACTAAATACTGCTGTTAAAAATACAAATATTAAACTTAGGTGATCAAATTTTGATACATTTTGATCATAAAAAAATAGCATATAACTAATAAAAACTGCAGTTAATAATATAGAAATAGTAATAAAAAAAATATTTACTATAGATCGCATTTTACTAATAGCTACATCATTTTTTTTAACCTGTAGTTGAGGTATTTCTCTAGGTAAAATATCGCTAGCTCCTAAAAAGAAATAAGAATAATATGGAATAATCAGATTTAATAAAACATATAAACCAAGTCCTTCAGCACCTAAAAATTTTGCTACAAAAAATTTTAAAGCAAGCCCAGAAATTTTTCCAAAAAAAGTTCCAATAGAAGTAATTTTTAAATTATTAATAATATTTGATAATTTTATTTCTCCGCTCAATGATTTGCCTTATTTTTTTGATTAATATCGAAAATAAATTTAATATTTAATTATGTCATTCACTTTATATATTATGCCCTTTATATTCTTTATAAATATTTAATTTGAAAAAATCTATATACAATAAGCAAAAAATTTTTCTAATGAATGGTTTAAATCAATTTAAACATTCTGATACTGAATATTCATTAACAAATAAAAAGAACCTATCTTTGTTTTCTAGTATTTTTGCTATTTTTATTAAAGATCTCTTTAGATATAAATTTACTGATGACGAACGGCTTGCTTTAGGAGTTTATATAAATTCATTCCAAGATAAAAATACTGGTATTTTTATTGAAAATAAATGTGGGAATTCGCCAAGTTTTTATTGTAAAAAATCTTTGCAGTTAACTACTCTTTCCATGTCCGCTTTAGCTATATTGGGCGTACAGCAAAAATATAAAATTAATCATAACATTAAAAATAAAGAGCAAGTGTATAACTTTTTAGATAAAGTAGGCGTAAAAGCTGGTAAAATTGGCTCTGGTAATTTTGCTATGTTTTTAGGTGTTTTTTTAACTCAAGATAATTTATTTAACTCTAACAACAAATTAATTGATTTTTGGTTTGATTATCACAACCAATACAATAATAAAAGAACTGGTTTTTGGACAAGCGGAATCAAAGGTCGTTCACAGTGGGCATATCAAAATGCAGTACATCAAATTACTATTTTTAAATTTTGGAATAAAGAGGTTGCAAATTATAAGGCATCTGTTGATATGATAATTGATCATTCAGATTCCAATGGTACATTTGCACTTTTACCAGGAGGAGGAGCATGCTGGGATTATGATGCTATACATATTTTAAATTATCTAGGAATAAAAAAAGGGTATAGAGTTGAAGAAATCAAAAAAATATTCAAAAAAACATATAATCATATTATATCCACAAAAGACAATATAGGTTTTTGTGAGAACAATTATGTCCAAAATATTAAACTACCAAAAGATATAAATGAATTTTATTATAAAGGTAATCCTATATCAAGTATTTTCAGATTAAGAGAATTTTTATCTGCTAGAAAAACAGATTTCACTCATTATCCAAATTGGTCCCATTTCCCTATAAAATTATCAGAAAGTGATTTATGGAGTATATGGTTTAGAAATTTAACATTAGCAGAAATAGAAAGTAGTATGATAGATTCTAAAGATTGGAAGTTTCAAAAGTTTCCTGGTCTAGGATATTTTTAAAAAACTATTTTTTCATATGTAGTCTAAACAGACTTGTAGTCATATAAAGAAAGATTACATTATTTAGAATAAAATGTAATTTTTTAAGCTTCATTGGTGCTGTCCATTGAATGTTTTGATTAGAAAATTTTACCTTCTTCAAATATTTTGACCAAACATATGGAGATTGATGTTTTTCCCATTCAATTGTTGGAACAAATGGATTTTTCATACACAAAAAATTAAAAAAATTATATTTTGAAGTATCAGTGATAATTAAATCGCCATCTTGTGACATTGAATGATAGATTCTTTGAAAATAGTTATGATATATTTCTTGAGACTTTTTTGATGATTCTAGAGTAATGCAGTTTTCTTCATCTATATGATTTACAGAATAATGCATCAATACAACATCAAATTTAAGATTACTTTCGAAGTTCTGAAAAGTATCTGTAGAAATAATGACATCATCTTCTCGATTAAGGAATTTTCTAAATTTCTTTAAGCTAGAAATATAGTTTGATCTAGAGCCTTCAAATTCAGGTTCTATACATACTAATTTTTTTGCTCCTTTTGCTAATGCGTAAAAACTATAAACACCATTTCCAGCACCAATATCCAATACAACCTTATTTTTTAAATCAATATTCTTAAATAAGATATCAGAAAGGTAGTATGATAAATTCTTGAACCTGCTTTTTTTATATAGATTGTTATCTTTTATATATTGATAATATTTTTTTTCTATGCTATTCACAATTATTTTTTTTATCCTCAGCACAAATAATACATCAAAAAAATGATAAAACAACTTAATTTAAATCAAACTTAGAGTATTTTTAAATTGTAAAATGTATTATAATTACCTTGATGAATCAATCTGGGCATAGTCAAAAAAAAATCCTTTTCATTAGTTATATGTATTTGGATTATCATATGTGTAAAGTCTCTAGATTTAATATATTAGAGCAACTTTTTAAACTTGGACATAAAACTTTTTTATATGCAGCATGCATTAATAAAAAAGATGTCGAGGAAAATGCTAAAAATTTCACCCAATTCTACTCTTCTGTCCCTGGTATACAGGTATTAAATTTTATAGTTTATCAGTTAAAATCATTATTTAAAATTCCTTACATAATATTTAAAAATAAAATTGATGTAGTGATATGTGATATAAATTCCACTCCATCTATTTTACATTTACTGTTTTTAAAAAAATTAAGGATTATTGATACAGTATTTATTTTAGACTTTAGATCAAATATACTTCACTCCAGGAAAAATATATTACAAACCTTTCTTAAGAACTTATATTTAACATTATTTATCAAGATATCTAGTGTTATGTATGATGGATTTACATTTATAACAGATAGCATAAAAAACTATTTAGAAAAAGCATATAATATCACATTCAAGAAATCAACTATTTGGTCTTCTGCGGTTTCTAGTAATTTTCTACTAAAATATAAAAAAATCAAAAATTCTAAGTTTATTATTCTTCATCATGGATCACTAGAAAGAGGTAGGGGGGTAATGAGACTAATTAAGGCTATGCCCTTGATAAAGCCTAATATCATTGCTGGTGTTGAATTAGTAATTGCTGGTAATGGAAGTTTAATTAAAGAAATAAAGAATGAATCGTTGAAAAAACATAATCACCTCAAATTTTATGGGCAGCTTGAACAAGAGAAAATTATTGAACTAATTGATTCTGCTAGTATTTGTATAGTACCATTTGATAACTCTATAGCAAATGCTACATCTAGTCCTTTAAAATTGATGGAATATATAGCAAGAGATAAGATTATTCTTGCTACGCAGTTAGATAATTTCAAAAAAGATTTTAATCATTATAGCGGATTATATTTTTTAGATAGTAATAAACCAAAAGATATTGCCTTACTAATAGAAGAATTAATACTTAACTATAGTCAATATTTATCAAAAAAAGCAAATGATGGTTCAGAGATTATTAGAAAAGATTACACATGGTCAATCCAAGCAAAAAAAATTGATAATTTTTTAAAAGAATTGTAATGATAAAAAAAATTAACATCGCATACTATTCAACATCATCTGATACTAGCGGACCTTTTAATCAATTAGTTAATATGGCATTAAATTTAGATCAAGACAGATTCAATATTATATTTATATTATCTAACAATATCATTCACAATAAAACGATACAAAGGCTTGAAGCGTCGGATATAAAAGTATTTTCTTTAAAATCAGATAATTTTTTTAATTTTTTTCAATTATTTAAATTAATTCAAGTATTAAAAGTAAATGATATTGATATTTTACATACACGATTAAGGCGATGTGACTTTTATGGGAATATTGCCAGTATTTTTTATAAGTGTTCTGTTATTAATAACATCGTTGATAACCAAAAAGATCATTTTTATAAGTTTCATAAGATATTTTCATACCTGTTAAATAGTTTATATAATTTTTCTCTAAGATTTTCTAAAATGATTATTGTAAATAATAAAGAAAATCTATTTTACTATAGTCAATTAGGACATAATACTCATTTCATTTCAAATGGAGTTGAAATGGATCTTTTTGCCATGAGCAAAGACAATAGAAGTATCATACAGAAAAAGCACAGTATAAATCCGATAGCATTTAATGTTGGATTTGTTGGTGGATTTAAACAAGTAAAGGGCATAGAGCTTTTATCTGAAATAATAAGAGAATTTAAAAATATTGATGATATAAATTTTATTATATGCGGTGATGGTGATTATAAAAAAAAAGAATTTTTGAAGGAATTTTTGGAATATAAAAATGTATATGTATTGGGATATATAAAAGATATGAATCAATATTATTCTTTATTTGATACTCAAATTTATACATCATATAGTGAAGGGATGCCCAATACCTTACTAGAGAGTTTGTCATGTGGCATTCCAGCGATTTGTTGTGATGTCCATGGGTATACTAATATAGTTGATAAGCGGATTGGATTTATAGTAAATAGGGCATCTAAAGAGTATGCTAAAAAGATTTTGTGGTTAAAAAATAATCCAGGTCTTAGTAAGGAGATATCAACACTATCAATAACCACAATGAAAAGTGAATATAATTTTAAAGAAATTAGTAAAAAACTTACAAAACTTTATTTATCTATTTAGTATGGACACAGGAATTATCATAGTAAATCATAGTCATAAAGATTCAATTCTGAAGTTAATTGAATCATTATATAAGTTTAATGATATGGAAAATTCAAAAATTATTTTTATTCAAAATACTCCATCTCCATTTCTTGAAGATTATTTCAAATCTTTTACAAATATAATTTATATACAGAATAAAAAAATTAAAGGTTTTTCAGAAAATATTAATTATGGTATTAAGATTGCAAAAGAGAGCTTTGATCCCCAATATTTTTTATTACTTAATCCAGATATTAGATTAACTGAAG
>CENF01220185.1_pt1 | contig 15335 bp, 15 predicted proteins | sample 361291 | NCBI WGS metagenome assembly CENF01 (sample SAMEA2619399, study PRJEB7988) | marine metagenome | isolation source: saline water (ENVO:00002010), including | reverse complement strand
AGAGCAATAGTAAATACTTTCAATAAAAAAATTAAATACTCTACAAGAATTTCCATTTATCTTGGTGCCATCCTTATAGCTCCATCAATTCTTATAGTTTCTCCATTTAAGTAAGAGTTTTCCATAATGTGCTTAGCTAATGAAGCATAGTCTTTTGGATGTCCTAATCGCTTAGGAAATTGAACCATTTCTATTAATGGATTTTTAACACTATCCGGCGCTCCGTTCATCAAAGGCGTATTAAATATGCCGGGTGCAATTGTATTTATTCTGATTCCCATCCTAGCCAAATCTCTGGCAATAGGTAAAGTCATCCCTACTACTCCGCCTTTGCTTGCACTATAGGCCGCTTGACCCATTTGACCATCAAAAGCAGCTACTGAAGCAGTATTTATAATGACACCACATTCTCCATCTTCATTAGGTTCATTATTACCCATTTCTACTGCAGCTAATCTTAATACGTTAAAAGTACCAATAAGATTTATATCATTTACTAACTTAAAATAATCTAAAGGATGGGCTCCTTCTCTTCCAACAGTCTTACTTGCACTACCAATTCCAGCGCAGTTTACCGTTATGTGAAGGCCGCCAAATTCTTCAACAGTCTTATTGACTGCTTCTTGAACAGAACTTTCATCAGTAACATTTGCTATAACATAACTTGAATTCGAACCTAAATTTTCTGTTGCTGCTTTGGCATTTTCTTCATTTAAATCAAGGAGCATAACCTTAGAACCCGACTCAATAAGCAGTTCTGCTGTTGCTAACCCTAAACCTGAAGCTCCGCCAGTTACTAAAGCTACTTTATTTGTAATATCCATTTTTCTCCTTATAGGTAGTGATCGAAGTGGCGAGATTTTACACGAATAATTAAAAAAATTCATGATTAGTAACTTGATAAGAGCCAAAAAAAAATTATCTGCACAGACTTGGTGCAATTGTTATAAAAATAGAGAATTTTTATTGGCATGAAGATTGCATATGAATGTTTGTATTATTAAACAAAAAAGGACTATAAATGAAAAATATTTTAAAACTTGGGGCCGTATTGATTTTTTCAAGCGCTATGACTCTTCAATCAGCTGAATTTGAAAGCAACGTTGCTATAGCAAATGATTATGTCTGGAGAGGCATGACACAAACATCTGAAGAACCAGCGATTTCTGGTGGATTTGATATAGCAGGTGAAAGTGGTCTGTATTTCGGTACTTGGGCATCTAATGTCGAGTTCGGAGATGGAGCTGCTCTAGAGCTGGACTGGTATGCTGGTTACGCAAACGAACTAGAAAATGGATTAAGTTATGACATAGGATATTTAGCTTTTACTTACCCTGGAGAAGATTCTCTAGATTTTGAAGAAATATATCTCGGCTTAGGATACAGCTATTTCGGTCTCACATACTCATCAGGTCAAGATTCTGCACCGGACAATACCGAATTTTCAATTGCGCTAGGCGAAACTGGTCTTGGAGTGACATACGGTGATTACGACGAATACGGTGAATATACCATTATTAGTTACGACTTACCTATGTCAATAGCTGGTCTTGGTGTGTCACTTTCGTGGAGCGATTTCAGTGCGGAAGCTTCTAGCGGTTTAGCCGATGAAGATACTTTTGTCGTCACATTTTCCATGTAGTTCTTAACTCCCCGTTAAGTACAGTATCTTAAACTCCCCATTTAAGGTGCATTAAGGGCCAGTCGAAAGTCTGGCCTTTTCTTTATTGATCAAAGGTCGAGCATAAGTCATCAAACACTCATACGCTATATCTGGATCCACAGATTTGAATCTTTTCTTAAAATACATCAATTCTTTTTTTAATTCTTTCTCTTCTTCAATAGATGACGGATTGAATTTAAGGTCAGGTAATAATGAAATTGCAGCATAAGAAATCGGCCAAACTTTATAATTTTCTATAGTGTCTTTCTCAATAACCTTAGCTAAATTCCTAATGTTATTTCCTTTAAAAGAAACTGGTCTACATATATGTAAATGAACTTTGCCTTTATAACCAAATATTCCAGTTGCCATCTCATTAAGATCGCTGCTGCTTATTTCTTCCTGCGTTAAGCTTTCTCTATCCCTCCATCCTTTTGCCTTGATTAAATCTAGAGGATCATATTCATAAGAAATTGAAATAGGTGTTAAGTTAACACTCTCAACCCAATCACTCAGAGCAACTTCTTTTCTTTGATTGAGATAAAGCATTTTTAAAACTCCCTCATCAGTAAAATCATTACCATCATTTGCTCTACCTTCTCTTTGAGCTATCCATATGCTCTCATTTTCTGTAGTTAAAGAATAATTTATGTAGGAAGAAAGCTTGGTAAGTTTTCTTAGAGTTTCCTTCACCCCCTTAATCTCTCTGTGAACTATAAAACTTTTATTCAGCCTCATTAGACTTTCTGCAAAACTGCCATCAAGAAGATTATCTCCAATCGCAATCTTGACTGTTTTCATATTATTTTTGTAAAGAAGAAAATTAAGAAATGCCGCATCTAGAGAAATGTCTCTGTGATTCCCTATAAACAAAGTAGGTTTATCAGACAGATTTTCTAAACCGCTATATGTAAAACCATCCGTGGTGTTTTCTATCATCTTTGAAACCAATGGAGCCATAGCGTTTTGAAACGTCTCAATAGAATCACAGGAATAGAATTGCTGTTTAAATTCTTTTTTCACATGTTTATTAATAAATTTTGAAAAAAATTTACTTGCCACAGGGAAGATTAGATTAGAAATATATTGATGAAAATTAACATCATCTTCTAGCTCTTGAATCTTTTGCGCAACTTGTTTATCGGAATAAGAGCTAATATCACTAAAATCCATATGAACTATAATGAGTCGATGAATTTTATTATCTCTTGACCAACAATAGTTGGTTGTCTGTAAGTAATATCATGAGTTCCCTCCTCTAGAGATATAAAATTTCCTTCAGGAAAAATACTTTTGAACTCCTTGGAACCTGTATAGGGCACAACACCATCTTTTTTACCCCACAAAGCTAGCATAGGTATTTTCTTATTAGACAAACTTAAATACATCTCTCTGACATCAAAGAGATTAAAATGTCTTATCGTTGATAGAAGAGATTCATTAAAACCTCTAAATTGAAGTTGCTTTTGAAATAGAGGTAAGAATTGATTTTCATTGATAGATAGAGGATCAGAACTAGATTGGGTTTCTGACATGTTTCCTATACCGTATAAACGATCACTAAAGACTCTCCAAAACCAATCGCCTATTATGGGCATTGTGGTCCAAGACTTCATATTTGGGATAGATGTGCTAAATCCAGCAGGTGCGATTAATGTTGTGCTCTTTGTAGATTCAGGATACTGATCAGCGTAAAGACCAACTATTGGTCCTCCCATAGAATAGCCAACTAAATGTACCGATTCTTGAATATCTTGAGAAACAATCAACTCTCGAAGTGTTTCAAGATAAAGTTCCTTATCGTATTGAATGTTAGGCCTTTCAGAGTACCCTCTTCCGTAATGATCATAGACAAGAACTTTATATCCAGCATTAAGAAAATTATCCAACAAGCCACCCCATACAAAACTAGGAGTTGAAAAACCATGCACCAAAACTATTGTTCCTTTCAAGGGTTCGCTAACTTCAGGTGTGTGCCATTGAAAATAAATGTTTCCTCTTGAGAGATTTACCCAACTCCCACTATCAGGCAAGTCTTCTTCGGTAATTTTTTTTAGGCTGTATATTTTATAGAAATACGGAATAGCCAAAAGTAAAATGGCAATTAATATTCCAAAAAAAAGTTTCTCCATAAGGCGACTCCTTGTCTTATAGTATAGATCAATAAAAAATTATCTATGCATCCATTTTTTCAAGATTATAACTTTTATGGCTTTGTTCACAGGGGTGGTGATGAAATTGAAACTGAGAATACCCTAGAAGCCTTCAAGTACTCTTCTGACCTTGGCTTTGTTTATATTGAAACTGATGTTCAGGCCACAAAAGATGGAAAAGTTGTGATTTTTCATGATTCAAATTTAAGAAGATTGGCGGGATTAAATAAAAAAGTTAATGAATTGACTTTAGAAGAAATAAAATCTATTGACTTGTTACAAGGGGGGAAGATACCTCTGCTCTCCGAAGCTTTAGATCTCTTTCCTGAGTTACGCTTTAATATAGATATCAAGACAGAAGACGCTCTTGATGAGACCATCAAGATCGTAAAAAAAATGACAGCCTTAAACAGAGTTTGTCTTGCTTCTTTCTCCTCATCAAGGCTCGAAAGAATAAGAAAAATTGCAGGTCCTGAATCATGTACGTCTTCTGGACAAATGGAAATTTTTAAATTGATGTGTAAGTCCGTAGGCCTGCCTGCAGGTGATACTCCAGGGCATTGTGCACAAGTTCCAGTTTCTCAATGGGGTGTTCCTGTTGTAACGAAAAAATTTATAAAAACAGCTAAAAGTTTCAATAAATTAGTGCATGTTTGGACAATAGACGATCAGGGAACAATGAATAAGTTAATTGACTTGGGTGTTGATGGATTAATGACTGATAAACCTAGCATCCTTAAAAAGGCCCTTATTGCCAGAGGTTTATTTTAGCTGGGTACGCGTCTTAACAAAATCAATCCTGGAATAAATAAAAGCAAGAGACTTAGAATTCCTAAACCTGGACTGTTGGTTAATAGAGCTATTCCTGAAACCATAAATGGCCCAATAAAGACTGACGATTTACCTATAAAATTATAAAACCCAAAAAATTCAGCTGCTTTATCCTCTGGTATCAGACTACTAAAGTATGATCTGCTAATAGCCTGGACACCGCCTTGCACCAATCCAATAACAGAAGCCATAATAAAAAATTCAGTTGCACTATCCATTTGAGATCCAAAAATCACAACACCTATATATATAAATATTGCAAAAGATAGAGTCTGTTTATGACCAAACCTATCTGAATATCGACCAAAAATTAAAGTAGCAGGAAATCCTATGAATTGGGTTAATAACAAAGCACCAATCATTGACTGAGCAGATATTCCGATATCAGCTCCATAAGATGTAGCCATTCTGATAATAGTATCCACTCCATCCATATATAAAAAATAGGCAATTAAAAAGATTAAAGCACTTTTGTATTGACGAATAGTCTTTGCAGTTTCATAAAGACTTCTAAATGCCGCTTTCGTCGTAACCATAAAAGTTTCATTTTTTTTGGAGTGGCCTGGCTCTTGTACTCCCGTTATTAAGGGGACAGTAAAAATTGCCCACCATAAAGAAACGCTCAAGAAGGACCATAAAATAGCTTCTACTTGAGAATTCAAACCAAAATAAGCTGGAAAAGAAAACATCAAGACATTAATTAAGAATAATAACCCTCCTCCCAGATACCCAAGAGAGAATCCAAGTGAAGAAACTCTATTTCTTTCATTATCATTTGCTACAGATACCAACAAAGAATCGTAAAATATATTTCCTCCAGAGAACCCTATAACTCCTATTGCATAAAATGTAATTGCAAATTTCCATGAACTTTCAGGAATAAAAAATAGGTAACCAGTTGAAGTAATTCCTAAAATAGCAAAAATTAGTAGCAACTTTTTTTTAGAATTTCCTGCATCAGCAAAAGCACCCATTATAGGTGCACTAATTGCGATAAGAAGTCCTACGATTGAATTAGCAGATCCAATAACAAAAGTGCTTTCAGCATCTGTAAGATCATTAGCCCAGTAGGATTTAAAAAAGATGGGGAAAAACCCAGCCATGATTGTTGTGGCAAATGCAGAATTTGCCCAATCATAAAAAGCCCATCTCCAAGCCTGATTAGATAATTTTCTTTGACGTTTCATGTGAATTAAGTGAATAATAACCTTTTTAATGGGAGGAAAAAATGGAAGAGGATAAAAAGCTATCTAGGTACATGTTAATTTTTGCTGTAATAATTGGAATTGTCGTTGTGGCCCAAATTATTTTAGCTAACTACTTAGGAACAATTTATTAAATTATTAAAAATACGAGGAAAAATATGAACTCAAAAATATGCGAACTTCTTGAAATAGAATTTCCACTGGTAGCATTCACGCATTGCAGAGATGTTGTAGTTGCTGTATCTAAAGCTGGTGGCTGTGGTGTATTAGGTGCTGTTGGGATGTCCCCAGAACAACTGGAACAAGAATTAAAATGGATCGATGATCATATAGATGGCATGCCTTATGGCGTCGATGTTCTTATTCCAAATAAAATGGTAGATCAAAGTGAAAAGTTTGATGCCGATAAACTAAAAGCTATGATTCCTCAAGAATATGCCGATTTTAGAGCAGATGTTCTTGAAAATCATGATATTGAGGCCGGTGAACTCAGGACTATCGATACTGCGGGCTCAAGTTTTGCTGCGAATACAAAATCTGATGGAGCTAAAGCTCTTTTAGATGTAGCCTTCAATCACCCAATTAAGTTGATTGCAAATGCACTTGGTGTTCCACCAGATTGGATGTTAGAAATGGGAAAACAAAATGATGTGAAAGTTGCCGCCTTACTTGGAACTGCTCAACATGCAATTAATCAAGTTAAAGCGGGTGTAGATATATTAGTAGTTTCAGGAACAGAAGCTGGCGGTCACTGTGGTAGCGTTTCTACTATGGTTTTAATCCCCGAGGTATATGAAGCAATCCAACCCTATGGTGATACACCTATTCTTGCAGCAGGAGGGATTGTGACTGGTAAACAAATGGCGGCAGCTATGTCAATGGGAGCTTCTGGAGCTTGGTGTGGATCTGTATGGTTAACAACTGTAGAGTCTGAAGTGCCATCTGTGATCAAAGAGAAGATGGTTGCAGCAAATTCAAGTCAAACAACAAGATCAAGAAGCAGAACTGGTAAACATTCTAGACAATTGATTTCTCCATGGACTGATGCTTGGGAATCTGAAAATGCACCTGATCCTTTGCCGATGCCTTTGCAGCCAATGGTGGCTGAGCCGGCTTTACAAAAAGTAAATAAATTAGCCGAAAGCGGGCATGACGGAGCTAAAGATTTAGCTACTTACTGGGTAGGTCAAGGTGTTGGGCTTATGAATCAAAGTATCTCTGCAAGCGATGTGGTGCAGGATTTTAAAGAAGACTTTGTGGAAGCTTACGAAAGGTTGACTGGTTTTGTATCTTAATTGACTTCTTGACCGTCTTTTAGGATAAGAAATTGTCTGGACTCATCATTAACCTCTTCCGTCAATGATTGAGATATGAGTCTCTTTGATCCTTCAGGAGCATACTGAAGGATATAGGATTTTCTAATATTGTCAGATAAGTTTGGGCCAGTTCTGTGTGGTGTCAAAGATGAAAAAATAGCAATGCTTCCAGCTTTTAGTGGCAAGCAAACAGATCCTGAAGAGTCTAACGGAATCTTGTGACCCAAATCAGTAGGCTCATGAAACAAAGTACCTCGTTTATGCAAGCCAGGCATAACCCAAGGACATCCATTGGTTTCATCAGTATCCGTGAGGGCAATCCAGCAAGTTAAATATGCCTGAGGTTCTATGAAGGTGTAACCATTGTCTTGGTGCCAAGGAAATTCATCTTTTGTTCCCGGTTTCTTGTATACAGCCTGGTCCCAGTAAAGTCTTACATTTGGTCCTATTAGATCTCTGCAAACATCAGAAAAAACTTTATGCTGACTAAATTCCTTTAGCTCTTGAGATTGAGTTACTAGGTGAGTAGTAAATGTTATCTCTTGTGCTCTCGAGATAAAGAATTTTCCTCCATCTAATCCTTTTAAAGCTTCAGTAACGTTAAATTCATAAGGATCAATCTGATCAATAACTTGGTTAACTTCTGAAGGAGAGAATGCATTTTCAACAACTACATAACCTTTTTCATTAAATGACTTTATGTCCTCCTCCGAAAAAAAATTATAAGGCCCCTCTGGAAGGGACCAAGAGAAACTTTTATTGCTTTCGTGTAATTTTATATCTTGATCCATATCTATCTATCAAATTCTAATTGAATACCTAAATTATTTTCTAAAATTTTTCCTTCGTTGTAAGCATGCCTCCCATTTACAAAAGTACTGATAACTTTTGAGTTGAAAGTATCGCCTTCAAATGGAGACCAGCCACAAAAATAAGATGTATTTTCTTTTGTAACTGTATGTTTATGTTCAAGATCTACAAGAACACAATCAGCCCAATATCCTTCCCTGATATAACCTCTGTCTATAATCTTAAATCTATCTGCTACCTTATGTGAGAGATAATAAGGAAGATCACTCAAAGAATAAACACCTTCTCTAACAAGCTCCAAGAGAACAAGGAGTGTATGTTGTACGCTTGGAATACCGGAAGGACAATCCATATAATCATTCGATTTGCCCTCCAATTGGTGCGGGGCATGATCGGTCGCAACATAATCAATGTAACCTTCTAATAACCCTTTTCTCAAAGCGTCTCGATCTGATGTTTCTTTTATTGATGGATTGCACTTAATTAAAGTTCCTTTAGTTGCGTAATCATCTCTCGAAAAATATAAATGAGGAATGCAAACTTCGGCAGTGATCGTCTTCTCGTTTATTGGTTTATTAGAAAATAATTCAATCTCTTCTTTAGTCGTTAGATGAAGTATATGTAAATTAGCATCGTGTTTTTTTGCTAACTCAATTGCTTTTTTTGAAGATTTTAAACAAGCTTCTCGAGACCTTATTTCTGAATGCATTTCCACAGGAATTTTTTCTCCATATTTAGCTAAAAACTCCTGCTCCAAAGATTTGATTATTGGATCATCCTCACAATGAGTAGTTATAATTACTGGAGACTCTTTAAATAGATCGTTTAAAGCATCTTCACTATCAACATGAAGGTTGCCTGTTGAAGAGCCCATAAAAATCTTTATTCCGCAAACTTCACTGGGGTCAATTGATTTAATTTCATCTATATTTGTATTTGAAGTGCCCATATAGAAAGAAAAATTAGCTGATGCGCTTTGTTCAGCAATAGAAATCTTATCCCTCCATAAGCCCAAATCAAGAGTAGGAGGCAGAACATTAGGCATATCCATAAATGAAGTTGTTCCCCCGGCTATTGCTGACAAAGACTCAGTTTTTATACTTCCTCTTTCGGTTAATCCTGGTTCTCTAAAATGACATTGATCATCAATAATACCCGGAAATAAAAATAGACCTGCAGCATCAACAATCTCTCCTTCAGCCTCAACTTCGCTAGCTATTTTTTCAAACCGTCCATTTTTGATAATTAAATCTTGCTCTATGATTTGACCTTCATTCACAACTCTGCAGTTCTTGATGGTTATTGTATTATTCAAAACGGTTTACTCCCTGATGTTGTTAGTCTTCGCATGGTTCTAGTTTGATCTCCATATCCATGCTCAGCATAATGCTGGACACTTCTATTATCCCATACAACAAGATCCCCATCAGACCATTTATGTCTATAAATATAATCTTCGTTTGATGCATGCCTGTAGAGATACTCGAGTATCTTTTGAGATTCATTAGAATCCATATCTTTGATTTCTTTAACGAAAGCCTCAGTTACATATAGAGCTTTTTTTCCAGTCTCAGGATGCTCTCTAAAAACTGGATGTTCGACTGTCTTGGCGTTCTTTGTGTCTCCTCCCGACAACATCAATACGCCTAAATTACTATGTATTGCTTTTTTATCTGCCAGACAGGATTTAAGATCAGGCTTTAATTCATTGTAAGCAAGGTATTGACTTGAAAATAAAGTATCTCCACCCTCTTTCGGTACTTCAATGGAATATAACAACGTTGCATCGGGAGGAGTTTCTTCAAAAGTTACATCAGAATGCCAATGAGCATTAGTATGATATTTTTCTCCATAATTTCTTATCTCAATAATTTCAGGATGGCCTTCAATTCCTTTAAAAACAGGATGAATCGAAGCTCCGCCCCAAAAACTTGCAATATCTTTTAAATCTTTCGGAGCTAAGCTTTGGTTTCTAAAAACTATTACAGAATAATCTAGGAAGTATTTTTTTATCAAATGTACTTCATCTTTACTAAGATCATTTAGATTAATGTTCGAAAGTTCAGCCCCTATAGGACCTAATTTTTTAATATCCATATTATTTAAGTCTGTGAACCTTTATCTGGCCATATTCATGGCCAGTCCCATTATAGTATTCAGCATGAGATCTTTCTAATACTATCCTTACCAGCGAAAGCATTTTTTCACTATTTCCGCATATGACAGTTAATGGCATCTGATCTTGATTGAGATATAAAAAATTTTCTACGACCAAATCAACTTCATGATGTCTATAACCATGTAAATCTAAAATATGACTGGGCATATTTACTGCGAATTTCTTATGAGTCTTCCATTTAATTTACCAGTAGCTTCACCTTTAATGAAAGCGATTTCTCCTGAAACAATGGTGTAATCATATCCAGACGCTTTTTGAACAAGCCTTCTTCCGCCTGCAGGTAAATCATTAATAATTTCTGGTTCATGAAGGGTGAGGCCATCATAATCAATTACATTGATATCGGCTTTATAACCCTCTTCAATGACTCCTCTGTCATTAATGCCAAGCAAACTGGCCGTCTCAGAGGTTTGCATTTTAATGACTGTTTCAAGAGGTAACTTATCACCCCTATCCCTATCTCTAGACCAATGCTGAACTAATGTTGTTGGAAAACTTGCATCACTTATAGCCCCACAATGGGCACCGGCATCGCCAAGCCCAGATATTGTATAGGGGTGTTTAAGCATCTTTTCAACCAGACTAAGATCACCTGTTTGATAATTAAATAAGGGGTGATAGATTAAGGCTCTACCTTCTTTTTCTAACATAGCATCGTAAGCTATTTCTTCAGCAGTCATATTTGATAAATTAGCCAATGAATCAAATGAAGTTTCAGGATCAGGCTCGTAATTTGCTGGTTCTCCTAACCTGAACATCTTCCCATAAGAATTAACTATTTCATCGACAAGAGGATTGATAGATACAGCATTTTCTTTAAGTAACTTTTCTCTAAAGTCTGATGTATTCATAATCTTGACTCTCTCCTCTAAGCTAAGTTCAGCAATTTCCATATATGAAGGATGAAATCTAAACGGATTTAAGGTTGCGGTAAGACCCATTAAAATACCAGTAGCTCTTGGAGGAACCTGACCATACATATTTACTCCTTCGGACTGTGCATCTTCTATGCCATCAAGCAACTGGAGCCACCATTCAGGTCTTGCATCTTGTTGTTCTACGGTTATTGATATTGGCCTACCTGACTCTTGAGACATTGTTTTAAAAATATCAAATTCTGAATCAAAGTCATAAAAATCAGAAATACCCTGTAAAACACCTTGATTTATTTCACCTAAAGATTTTGCTATTTCAACTAATTCAGTTTTATGTGCGGTTATGCTTGGTGTTAAATTTCCATTAACATCATTGTGCTTTTCTGTTCTGGAAGTACTAAAACCATATGCTCCTGCCTTTACAGCCTCTTGAACAATTTTCTTCATTTCATCAATCTCTTCCAAAGAGGCTTCTTCATGGTTGATTCCTCTCTCACCCATCACGTAGGCTCTTACGGCTCCATGAGGAATTTGCGTTCCAACATCAATCGCTAAAGGTTTTTTTTCTAACGCATCTAAATATTCAGGAAAACTTTCCCATTCCCAATCAATACCTTCATGTAAAGCAGTTCCGGGAATATCTTCCACACCTTCCATGAGGCCTATCAACCAGTCTCTTTGGTCGGGCTTACAAGGCGAGAATCCTACGCCACAGTTTCCCATAACTACCGTCGTTACTCCATGATAAGTGGAAGGTCTCAAATAAGGATCCCAAGTTACTTGACCATCGTAATGGGTATGAATATCAACGAAGCCAGGAGTAACGATCTTTCCTTCGGCGTCTATAACCTTCCTTCCTTTATCTTCTATTTTTCCAATTTCAACAATCTTTTCGTTTGAGATCGCTAAATCAGCCTTAAAAGGCTCACTTCCCTTTCCATCGTAAACCAATCCGTTTTTTATTATTAAATCAAACATATTAAAAACCTTTAAAATTTATAAACTTCTTTCTGATATAGTATCGCACCTTATTTTAAGTAGATAAGATAAATATAAAATATATAAAAATTTCATGAAAAACCACTTAATTAGAATCTTTATTTTGCTATGTATCGTTACACATGGACTTACAGCAGATGAAAAACCTGAAACTTCAGAAGAAGATACAGTAGCCGTTGAAGAGGAGAAAGAAACCTATATAAAAGAATTAGTTGAAGACTATGATGAAACTTTAGGTTTTTTTGTAACTTATAGAGACCCTGAAAGTAATCAAATTTTTTTGAAAATCACTAAAGAGCAACTAAAAAGTGAATTCATATACTTTGCCCATGTTATCAATGGAGTTGCTTCAACGGGGAAAGTTAAAGGTTCTTACACAGACGAAGGGATTTTTAAGATTGAAAAAGACTTCAACAATCTTAGGTTTTCCAGAGTCTTAACAAATTTTTCTTTTGATCAAGATAGTCCTCTTGCTAAATCACAAGGAGCAAATATTTCAGATTCAACCTTTCAGGTATTTGAGATTTTGGCTAAAAATGAAGAAGAAAGTGAATATTTAATAGATATTACAGGAATGCTTTTATCGGAAACATTAACGCCAATATTGCCTATTTATTCACCGGATGGACCACCACCTGGATTCACATGGGGGCAAGTCAGTCCATTCAAATCAAGAGTTGCAGGGGTATACAACTATGAAAAAAATACTGATTTTGAAGTTGAATATGTAATTGAAAGCGCACCCTCATATGACTATGAATCCGATGATGTTGCTGACCCAAGAAATGTAAATATAAAACTAAGGTATAGCTTTATTGAGATGCCAAAAAATGATTTTGAACCTCGCCTAGCAAATCAATCTATAGGTTATTTCTCTGAAAGAATAACGGACCTTACTTCAAAAGATGTTACACCATATAAAGATCTCATAGGGAAGTGGAATTTAAGAAAAAAGAATCCAGAAGAAGATCTTTCTGAACCAATTAAACCTATTACTTTCTGGATCGAGAACACAACTCCTTTTGAGTTAAGAGACTATATCAAAAAAGGTGTCCTTGCTTGGAATATAGCCTTCGAGGCTGCAGGTTTCAAAAATGCAATTGAAGTTAAAGTACAACCTGATGATGCTGATTGGGATGCGGGAGATATCCGCTATAACGTCTTAAGGTGGACCTCTTCTCCTGATCCTGTTTTCGGAGGTTATGGACCTAGCATGACAAACCCCAGAACAGGAGAAATTATTGCTGCTGACATTATGTTGGAATGGATTTACTTAACTAATCGAGTGAATTACGACACTATATTTAATGATCATTCCGATCATAAAAACTGCAGCTCTTCTAGCTACATCCAAGATGGCATGATTCTTGCACAAGCAATAGAGTTAAATGATCCCAAGATAATAGAGCAAGCCATTATAAGATTAACACTTCATGAAGTTGGTCATACTTTAGGTTTAAATCATAATTTTAAAGGAAGCTATCTACATGATATTGATAGTGTACATAACCCTGAAATAACCAGTAAAACTGGAGTGACTGCATCAGTAATGGAGTACCCTGCCATTAACTTAGCGCCATTGGATGTTGAACAAGGTGACTACTATGACACTATTCCTGGTCCTTATGATATTTGGGCGATTAAGTATGGTTATACTCAAGATCTGAGTGAATCAGAGTTAGACGAAATTATCTCTGAGCAAAATAAACCTGAACACATGTTCGCAAATGACTCTGAAGATATGAGATCTCCAGGAAGAGGAATCGATCCTAGGGCTATGATCAATGATCTAACTAATGACCCTATTACTTATGCCTCTCAAAGGATCGAACTGGTGAACAATTCTCAAGAGAATATTGTTACTAAGTTATCAAATACCGCCCAAACATTTGAAGAATATAGGCTTGCTCATGGTATTTTTATGCGAGAGTACTCGAGATCCTTAGAGGTTATTTCAAGACATATAGGTGGTGTATATGTAGAAAGATATGATCCAAAAAATAAAAATACAAATAAACCTTACACACCTGCGCCATCTAATGAACAAAGACGAGCAATGGAGGCATTAAATAAGTATGCCTTCTCATCAAAAGCTTTTCCAATTAATCCTGAACTCCTTCAAGTAGTTCAAGTTGAAAGAAGGATGTTTGACTTATATGGAGAGCATGAGGATCCTCAAATGCATAAAATGATTCTTGGAATTCAAAATAGAGTTTTAGATCATGTCTTAAGTCCTTGGACGCTCTATAGAATTTCGGATACTGAATTGTATGGTAACGATTACTCTGTCAATGAAGTCCTAGATGACTTAACCAAGTCGATATTTACAGGTGATATGAATAATGAGGTTAGTTCAATAAGAAGAAATCTTCAAACTGCATACGTAAGAAGGTTATTTGGTATTCTTGGACAAGATTACTATGACGAATTAGCTACAGCTGCAGTGTATAACTCCTTAAGAGAGATACAAAAAATAGTTAGGAAATCTTCAAATGATGTACCTACTAAATCTCACAGAAAATTAATCTCTTGGATAATTAAATCTGGATTAGATGGCGCTAAATAAGAAACCTGACTATAAAAAATAGAGCTATCTAGCCTCTCTAAACATCGTATGCATTGGAGGACCTTCTCCAAACTGGATTTTCGATACAGTCTCAAATCCATGCCTTTCGTAAAGAGTCATATTCTTCGGGTTTGATGATTCCAAGTAAGCTGATTGATGCAAATTATCTATCTTTTCTAAAGATTTTTTTAACAATAGAGAACCTAATCCCATGGAGTGCTTGCTGGGATCAACTCCCAGATACTCTAAATACCAAGCATCTTTGGGTCTATTCTCCTCAAATTGTTTAAAATATTTAAATATATCCTTTTGGGAATTATCAGGAAGATCCTTAAGCGTCTCTTCGATAGCTTTAAATTCAATTATATAATCAGGCGGAAACCAAGCAGCAACCCCGGAATAGTCTTCAGTTCCCAGCAAACCGTCAATTGAAATAGACTGACTCGCAGCGTTGTTAAACCATATAGCTGAATTCTTTAGAAAAATTGAGGAATCGGGCATTAAGTATCTTTGAAAAGGATCACTTGAAAAAGCGAGAAGAAGAGTATTTACAGCGGATGCCTGCTCTTCTTGTAATAAATTTTTTATTCCAGTCATAATAGAAGTATATAGTCGTTATTATGAAACTTCTTTTAAGAATTTTAAAATCAGCTTATTGACTTCTTTAGGAGCTTCTTGCTGAGTCCAATGGCCTATTCCTTCTAATTCTTCTGCAAATAAAAGGTTTTCATAATTAGC
>CENF01219042.1_pt1 | contig 15428 bp, 15 predicted proteins | sample 361291 | NCBI WGS metagenome assembly CENF01 (sample SAMEA2619399, study PRJEB7988) | marine metagenome | isolation source: saline water (ENVO:00002010), including | reverse complement strand
ATCATTTTTCTAGTTATAATCGCAAAAATATCATCTTCGTCCATTATGATATTAGTTTCTTTATTTGTGCTTTTTGCATACCTGTTTAAACTTGTGAATAGTCTTCTATATTTTTCTTTAAAGTCCGAATAGTCCTCTCCTGATCCTTTGTTTACAAGAAGAACGTTCAGCCCTTGGTCTAAAAATCCTGGAGTCATTTCTTCTCTCAATTCTTGGTCTTCAATAATACTTTTTATAGCAAAAAGTCTATGTTGGCCGTCAAGGACCATATATTTTTGCGATCTATCAAATCGAATAAAACCCAAGTCTTGTAAATCCATAAGTTCAAGATCATCCAATTCACTTTGCTCAATCTCAGCAGGTCTAAATTCAGGAATGTCACCTAGACAGGCAATTACAATAGACGAAAAAAAAGCATCTTTTCTATCAAGCAAATACCGAGCAATTTCTTTTTTCGCCCTTCCTTCGTTAATTTTTCTCTGAAGCCAGTTATCAAGCACACTAGGCATTTCACCATCAGGAGTAATATCAGTTTGAAAACTAATCAAATCATCGCCATCATTTCCAGATACATTAAAAAAATCTGCGAATTGCATCTTAATGGAAAAATATTCCCAATTACTCATTTGTATCTTTGTTGCAGGGTGCCAAGTCATTTGTTTTCTCCTTTATTATGTGCAAATAATACTAACATATTTTATTTAGAATCCTTAAGTTTTGATTTTACTCCTTTTGATGTAAAGCTTACCTTATCATTAACTATAGGACCAAATGCCTCTATAAGGATTGTTTCAAGCCTTTCAAGTTCGCGTTTCAAATCATATTTATCAGGAAACTGATCTATTAAATTTTTATCTGGGAACCAGGCTGAATAAGTAAAATTATTCCCAAAACATTTCCAGCCATCATCAAACCATGGGGTTGATCTATGTACATAGTATCTTGTGGCAACACTTTTTTCTGCTATGCCAATATATACAGGTGTTGATAATACACTTTTTGAAGAACTGATATTTTTGATAGCTCGAAATATATATATTCCAGGTAGTTTTGGAACCGATTCATAATTTGCGTATGTAGCAGGAAACATATCCCATTCAAATTGAGCTAGCAAGCTGTCTAGCTCTTTTGAACTAATAGTATCTTTCTCAAGGGACCAACCTTTTCTAATCGCCATCTAAAATCCTACCTTTCCAGGTATCAATCCAATATTTAAATTTTATTTTTTCACGATCTGAAAATTCATCAGCAGATGCAGCAACTCTTGAAATACGAAGAGCAACTTTAATTACATCAATATCATTTATAAGGTGGTTAACAAGCGCTTTTTCTTCCTTAGAAGTATATTTGTGCAGAAATTTACTCTTAATTATTAAATCAGATATCCTAAAAATAATTTTTTCTAGACCCTCTTTTTTGTATTGATAATCCTTTAAATTGTTAATAATCTCATATTTTGAAAACTTTATTAAAGTATTCCTTTCCTCATCAGAAATAACTTTATCTTGAGCACAAATATATAAAACAAAGAATGCCACTGCTTCGACTGAATTTGGCCTAATATCCTCAATTTTCATGATAATTACCCTCTTATTAAAGCACAAAATGAAACCTAAATAAAAACCCAGTATTTTCAGGAGCATTAAATATTTGCATAATTACTTCGAATACTACGAACTATTTTTTCGTAGCATGCATTCATACTTCTCAATATTAAATATTGAGCTAGGTATGCGAATTAACTATCAAGATAAACTAAATGAACTAAAAGCAAAAGTATTTCTAGGTAAAGAAGTTGAGTATGAGGAGTGGTTCTCGCTTGGAATTAACGCGACATGCTTTGATGATACTTCAACGTCTGAAGCTGCATTTGAGATGCTTGATAGACCCATTCGTAAATGCAGCAATTTTCTTTTACTTGAATATTTTCGAGTGCTGTTAGAGAAAAAAACTACTAAAAAAGATCAGGCCACTAAACTCTTAAAGACTTTACTTAGTAAGACAAGTAAATCATTTGTTATAAGAACTGTTTTGGATTCTCCCAATAAGATACTTAGAAAACATCTAATAGAAGAATTAAAACAATATAAGCGCTTTAAGGATCGCGATAAACTTTTCTTAATTGAAATATTATGGGAAAGAGGAGTAATTTCAAGAAAGGCAGCTGACGCAAGTCTACAATATTTTCTTCACTATGAATCTTCTGATTCAGTAACTCCATTAATCCTTTCAAAAGAACATATTAGAAGTATTCATGATGCATATCAGCGTGATAAAAATGCAAGCATAATTTCTAACGATTACTCAAAATATGTTACTTCTAGTGATGATGTTTTGTTAAGAATGATTGTTTCTTTAATTTACCTGAAGATGAATTTAGTCAAAAAAGCTTTCAATACTTTTTATCCAGTCTCATTGCACCCAAGTTTTATAAAAAAAGGAAAGTATTCGCCGGAGCTATTCTTTTCAATTGAGAACAAAGAGTCGGATAATACTAGACCAAAATATTTTAAAGATTTAGATCGCTTTAAAAATACCACTCAGTATCTAGATACAAAATATTCTCAGTACTTTGATATCCCCTATAATCAAGCGGCGCTAATAGCAGGTGGCTTAAACTGCTCAAACTTATTTACTTTCGCATTTAATTCACTCAAATATTCAAGGGATTTATCCATCGTAAAAACTGTTAATAGAATAGTAAAAAGGCTTGATCCAGTTCATTATTACTATAATCACAAAAAAATACTTGGGTTTTTGCCATTAATAAAAAAACTTAATAAAGAATTTCCAAATGAGCATATTACATCTGAAATTAATGATTATTTTTTATCAAAAAAACATTATTTTCATGATGTTGCTTTATTAATTTTTCCAAAAGATAGCCTCAAAAAATACGACTTAGACATAAAACACATAAAACAAAAGTTCAAAAACTATTGTATGAGGATGGGTTTTCGTGACTGGGATAGGACAGCAATAATCTTTAAACATCTTTACTTAAATGGCGACGGTAAAACAAGAAAATTTTTAAGACAAATAATAATAGACCAGTGTTTTGTTGATGATAATTATTCTTGGGAGGATAATGATGAACCAACTGTCTGCAGCATAGATTATGAGCAGATAGAAAAATTATCATCAAGTATTAGCTATCTTAATAAAGAATTAGGTCAATCATTCTATAAAAGAATTATAAAAAAACTTCTTAAGCTGAGATACGATAAAGATTTTAAAGACTCGAGATATACAACTAAAGCTAAGATTATCTGGAAAGAGATATCTAAGCATTATTCTAAAAGAAAAATTAATCAAATTTTAACTAAGCCAAGACTATCCAATGATGATTTTGATTTATTAAATACTTTAGAAGTTCTTCAAGATTTGCATACTCAATCCTTTCTATCTTTTTATCATGAAAATTATTCTTTTCTGAGATTTGAAAAGAGTCAAAACCATATAAATCTTTTCTGCAAGCACTTCATTTCAACTTGTAAAAATACTTCATTTCAAACAAAACTTAAAAACATTAGTTCAAAATATCATGGGCTCTATACAGAAGATGAATATCATAAAATTCTATGTAGTCTTATATTTGGTTTCTTTGATGACAAATCTTTTGGGGATTTTATTAATAAATTTTCTTTAGAAGAGCAGCTAAACTTTTTGCCAAAAGATCCAATGAATACTACAAATGCTGAATGTTATTCTGAAAGTAAGTTAAAAAAAAGAAGAACAGAAATCATTTCAAATGTTTCAAAATTAGACAATATAGAGCTTAGACGTTGCTATGAAAATTTTCTTGATGATAGCTTCAATAAAGACCTTTATAAATTTCAAAATACTTACAAAAGAAATACATTAGTTCAGCGTTTTTTAGAAGTTTTTGGTGAGAAAGATTTTGAAGCCACAATCCATAATAAATTAAAACAATTTAAAGTAAATGAAAGAGAAATCTATCTCAAAAATCCAATTAATACCGAGTACAAAAATTATGATGAGTTCCATAAAGTAAATAGAAAGTTATTCGAAGCAGGGTTATATGCAGAAGACATGCTACAACAACTTTCGCGTGTATTTGTATCACCATCTAAAGTAGTAGAACCTATTATAAAAAAGGCAAGAAATTTAAGGGATTACAAGGAATTTCTTGCTTTTAAATCAGCAGATTTCGAAACATCTTTTTAAGCTACGAACTATTTATTCGTATGCCAAGTTAATAATAAAAATATTAATTCTTAAAGGAGATATAAATGGACAATAAAAAAGATGAAAAACAGCTTGAACTTCCTAAGATGAAAACTGGTTATTGCATATTTATAAAGAGGGATGCAGTTTGTTTTCCAGTACTAGACTTTAAAACCAAAAAACTTAAAGTCAGAAATGAATTAAAAGAATATCAAACATCATTTGCCTTCTAGATTATGTTTGATAAAAGTTTAATTAATCAAGCAGAACTTTTTGAAACTGATCCTAAAATTTTAAAACAAATGTATCTGCAAAAAGCTATAAGTTCCATGTCAAAAGCTAAAGTTCGAAAATTTTATAAAGAGGCAGATGATGCAACAAGATCAAACATTGCAATATGTAAAAATGTTTTTAAGATCAACGCCTTAGCAATTGGCGATGCTCCAGAAGTTATCAGGCATGATAGATCAATGATTCTTTATGCAATTTCACATGATGTTAGTGCTATTAGATACGCTCCAAAATCTCTATTAGAAGATACAGTTATCGCATGTGCATATATAAATGCTGATCCATGTAGCGCATTTATAGAGCTTTCAGACAGTGTTTTACAACAAAAAGAAGTCTTTGACACACTAATCAGGAAGCTTTCGCAATCAAATGTCCCGCCGCTTATGAATATTTCAAAGTTTATTAATAGACTTTTCTCGTCGCCTTTAGAAACATTATTTTTATCTCATTCTGAATATTTAAAATTAATACATCGATTGCTGACTAAATATGGCGCCACCTATAAATATCTTCCTGAAAAGTTGCAACATAATAAAGACATAATAATCAAAGCTATTAGATCAGATAAAAGACAAATTGGTATCGTAAAAAAAATTCCGAAAAAAATACTTTCCGATAAAGCATTCTGTATAAGCCTGCTTAAGGCAGGTGCAAATCTAAAAGATCTACCTAAAATATATGAAAAAGATCCTGATATGTGCAAAGCTGCTATTAACGCTAATATAAGATGTGCAAAGAAAATTGATAAATCTCTTTGGCATAGCAAAGACTTTGTTCTATATTTCTTTAAAGAATTAGCTGTTTCAAAAGCACAGTGGACTGTAGCTTGGTATAGCTTTTTTGATTTGATAAATAATCTTCATCTTATGGATGAAGAGATAAACCTATCCCTAGCTAGTTTTGGGTATGAAATTCAAAAAAAATCAGATTTTTTAGACTCTAAGAAACTGGTTAAGGTTTTCTTAGATAATGCTTTTAATCCATACAAAATGCCGCTAAGAAGAGTGAAGAGAAACGGAGTTGTTTTTGAATATAAGCAAATTTCTTCTAGATTAAAAAAAGACAAAGAAATTGCTTCAAAAGCAATGCAAATGGATTTTGGAGTATATAGATACATTGATCGGTCTCTTAGATATGATATCGAATTACTAAAAAAAGTTGTCAATGCGAAACCTTCTGTTATTGAAAGATTTCCCGAAAAACTTAAAAACAACAAAGAGTTAGCTATTACTGCACTTTCAAGAAGCAAAAAGGTTTTTCAATATCTATCTCGCACACTTAAAAACGATAAACAAATAGTTAAACTTGCAATAGAAGATCCGTCAAATTTTAAAGATATCCCATCAAAATTTAGGAATGATCCAGAGCTAGCTTTAACAGCAATCTCCAAAGAACCAGGCAATCTAAAGCATGCTGGTATAAAAATTAATTCAGATAAGCAATTTATAAAAAGCGCTCTGTTAAGAGGAGCATCATTAAAATATGTTTCTAGTAAATTAAAAGCTGATAAAGATATTGTTATGGCTGCTATAAAAAAATATGATTCAAATTTTCGATTCGCAGATAAAACTATTAAAGAAGATAAAGAATTTTTATTAAAAAATTTCCCAGTACATTTAATTTTTCTATATTGTTCTTCAAAAATTTTACAAGATAAAGAAATATTTACTGTAGGTCTTAATCTTGACACTAGATTAATTCAAAGAAGAGGCATGTCACCAAAACAGATACTTCAAATGAACTATGAAGGCATTGATAAAACTAATAGATCTGAAATCTTCAAATATTATAAGCAGCTATCAAAAGAAAAAGATGTCTTTATTTTAGCTAAAGCTAAATCAATTATTTGTGGCCTAGAAAGAGATATTTAAATTATATACCCCATTTCTTATACCAAAATATATACTTTTTATTTTCCAATTTATGAAAGCCGTCAGCACTAGCTGCATGCCTAGAAGCAATGAGAGCTATGTCTTGAACCTTAGGATCTGTAATAAGTTTAGAAAATATTTCTTTCTCTGTTTTTGTGATGATTTTACCAGCATAATAATTAACTTTTGAAAGCTCTTTAGAGATTTTTTTAACAACCACCTCAAAATCTTCATTCATATATTCTCCATATATATCTAAGTATAATTTTTGAAGCATAGGTATCTCTATACTAAGTTGCTCGAGCTCTTCTTCAGCCACTAGATTATCTTGACCACAAATATAGAGAGTAAAAAAGATCACAGACTCCAATGAATTTGGTTTAATTTTGTTCATACTTCTTTGCTGTTCTTTTTGCTTCTGTAGCAAATTCATTTCTCAGTTTAGTTGGTTTTATTACTTCTACAGAGTCACCAAAGGCCCTAATCCAGTACCTAAGTTCCATATTATCCGTCACTTCATCTTTAATAATAAGATATCCGTCTCTTGTTGCTTTATCTTTTTGATTATAAGAAAGGGGAGTTTCTAATAAATGAGATCCGGCAAAATATGAGAATTTTAATTCTATATTAATTTTTTTGTCATTCAGCTTAAAGCCTAATAAATCCTTGGAGAGGTTCTGGATATTTTCTTCACGATGACGACTATAAGATTCTTGTATTATCTTAACTGATTTAAATCTATGTAAAGGTAAATAAATTTTCTTTTCGTTATTATCTTCAAACGAGCAGATTAAATAACAAATTCTTCCTCTATATACCAAACCTCCAGGATGAATTATGTACTCCGATGGAAAATCTTTATTCTTAGACATATATAATGCTTTAATAACATTCCCATCCCACAAAGCCATGTGAATATTATTCAATACACTCTTTCTGATTTTAGCTTGCTTTAATTGCAGGCCTTCATTAATAGTCATGACCTTATCCTTCCATTTTTTCATTTTTTTTGAAGAGTCATCATTTAATACAGCTTCAGCCTCTTTTAAATATGGAGCAAGATCGTCTAGTGATCTATTCGGAAGAAGTGGTGAAAGATGTTGAAAAGCAATTTGAAAACAAACTGCTTCTCTCGGGCTCATGGCAGAGTCTTTTCGTTTATCAACAGAATTATGTAGTGGCTTTCTATAGGTAAAAGTTCCATTAGCATCTTTTGAACTTTCAACAAGAAAAGGAAAACCGTCTTTAAGCTCTCTCATATCTCCTTGAACAGTCTCAATATTTGCTATCTCAAAACCTTCATTAAGTAAGATATTGAATATATCTCTATTAGTTTTTCTAGTGATCGACATCATAGTAAGAATACGTAGATGTCTTCGAACTTTTTGTTTATCTGGAGCTCTTTTCCCTTTAACAGCCATACATATAACCACGAACTATTTATTCGTACCTAAATAATAGTATAGCTTTATTAAATAAATAGGAGAAATATGAAGAAACTATCTATAAAAAAACTATCGGATTATCTTGGAAAGGTAGTCGATCATAATATTCAATCGTCTTTGATGATTTGGGGTGCTCCAGGAATTGGCAAGTCATCGGTTGTAGAAGCTGTTGCTAAAAAGAAAGACATCGAATTAATCGATCTAAGAATTAGTCAGCTTGCTCCAACAGACTTAAGAGGTATCCCAGTTCCTAAAGACGATAAAGCATATTGGTATCCTCCCGAATTCCTCCCAACCTCGGGTAAAGGCATTTTATTTTTAGATGAAATAAATATGGCACCTCCGGCAGTTCAGGGTATTGCTCAACAATTAATTCTTGATAGAAAAGTAGGAAGCTATAGTGTTCCTGATGGATGGTTTATATGGAGTGCCGGTAATAGGAAAGAGGATTTTGCTGCTGTCTTTGATATGCCTGCTCCATTAGCAAATAGATTTATTCATTTGGAAGTTAATACTGGACTTGAAGAATTCAAAGAATATGCATTAAAAAATAAAATTGATGATCGTATTATTTCATTTCTTAACTTTAGACCTAATTACCTACACAAGATTAACAAAAATTCTCCTTCATGGCCTTCACCTAGAAGCTGGGATATTGCAGATAGCTTGTTGAAAGCTGATTTAGACATCGACCCAGCAATAGGAGAAGCATGTGCATCTGAATTTAGAAGTTATTGTAAAGTTTATTTAAGTTTACCAGATATCCCGTCGATACTAGCAGGAAAGAAAAAGCCAGAATTTCCCAAAGATCTTTCTGCTAGATATGCTTTGACATGCGCACTAGCAGTGAGAGCAAAGGATGTAAAAGAAGTGGAAAATGCTTTTTTATATTTAGATGCCAAAGGTTCTATGGAGTGGCTAAGTCAATGTACCTATGAAGTAGTTACTAAATGGAAAGATTCTAAAATGTCAGCTCAACTTGTCGATATGATTACGAAGAATAAAAAACTCTTAGATGTAGCAGATAAACTACAAAAACTTTTAGCCGCATAAGTAACAATGTTTTCTGACATTATCAGCAAATGCAAAATTCAAGTAAGAAAAGAGTGTCAATTTTTTGGTGCTCTTATGCTCTTCGCCTCAATTATAAAATCAGAAAAAGTTGAAACTGCTGCAACTGATGGTAAGGATATTTTTTTTAATGAACAATTTTTAAAAAGCTTAAAATCATCTGAACAAAACGCTTTAATGCTTCATGAAGTTCTTCATGTGGCATTGCTCCATGTAACTAGAAGGCAATCAAGAGATCCATATATATGGAATATTGCAGCTGACATTGTTGTAAATGATTTGATATTGAGAAATACAAGTTTTGCGCTACCAGAAGGAGCAATAATTGACCATGCGTACCAAGATAAATCAGTAGAATTTATTTATGAATGCTTATTAAAAAATAATAAGTACAAACAAAAAAAATATCAATTGAAAATTGCTGATGTTGGAGATAATCCTGAGAGCATTAAAGAATCAATTCTGTCTGAAGCAGAGAAGCTAGAAATAGAAAGTTATTGGAGAGACAAAATCCAAGTACTTAAGAATTCAGATGCTTTAAATAACCCGGATAAATATGGGAGTAATTCAACTGGTGGATTACCTGCAGGTTTTGAAAGAGAGGTTGAAAATATTCTTGAGCCTGAAATAAATTGGAGACATGCCTTATGGAAGTATGTAGGAAGAACTCCTGCAGATTTTGATGATCTTGATAGAAGATTTCTTTATAGGGGACTTTATTTAGAAGGACTAATGTCAGAAGCATTGGAGGTTTCAGTTTGTGTTGATACAAGCGGGTCTGTATCAAGAGAACTTATTGATCAATTTGTTGGAGAAATAAATGGAATCTTGAGCTCTTATCCTCATGTGAAGTGTGACTTCTTCTTTTGTGACTGTGCTTTATCAGGCCCTTTTGAAGTGAGTTCTATAAATGAAGTTCCTACTCTCAAAGGCGGCGGTGGAACAAGCTTTGTACCATTTTTTAAATATCTAGAAAAAAATAGTAATAATTTTATGGGTGCTCAGAAAGTCTCAATTTACTTAACAGATGGCTATGAGGAGTTTCCAGATTTTGTCCCAAGTGATCCTGTTATGTGGCTGGTATCAGCAGATGGAGAAAAAACTTCAAAATTTCCATTTGGTGAAGTGGTTAGGATATCTACAGAGAGTTGGAGTTAAAATGAAAACTTATAAAATCCAAAAATTAGATCCTGAAGTTGCATTGAAGTTACTCACTCATACTTATTCAGGAATTAGAGAGCTTGGATATCATAATGATAAAGACTTTTGCATTAAAGCTATAAAAAATAAGCATCAAATTTATTGGGAATTACCTTATAAACTTAGAAATGATAAAGATATTTTAAAAGCAACAATAGATAATGCATTTGATACAGACTTTATCCATCGAATACCTCAAAGACTCAAAAATCAAAAGGTATTAGATCAAATACTAGAGTCAAATTTACCATTCAAATATGACAGACTAGATAATATCATTCGTGATTTTGGCTCACCTTCTAAAAAAGAAACAAACATTTTAAGAGCTGTAGAAAAAATTAAAGAACCTCTAAAAACACCTTACAAAAAGTATAGATGTTCTAGTGTATTTCATAGCGAAAATCCTTATCCATTAATTGATAAAAAGACAGGTAACAAAATTTCTCTATTTAGTAAGTTCTTTGTTCACTTGCATGATGACGATATGAATAGAGCTGAACTTCATGATTCTATGCAAGATATCAAGCTTAAGAAGATAGCTCTTAGCTTTTCTCCAAATGCAGCATTTGAATTTCTTCAAAATGATGAAATAACCGAATCACAATTTGCAGAAATATTTGCAAATCACTTTATAAAATATACATCTCAAGGATACTTTACTAACCGGCATTGGATTAAATGTCATTGTGATGCTTGCATGGGATTAAATTGGAACAGATTTTCTAGAAAAGACTCTGAGAAACAATTAAAGTTAAAAAAGATAGTCATTGAACAAATTCTCATGAAAACTAAAAGCCTTCATAAAATCTGTGTTTTTTTAAACTTTAATGAGGAGTTTCAAATACCGGAAATAATTAACATACTTAAAAAGAAGTTAAATATTAAAAATAAGAAAACAAGCCTGCTAATGAACATAAAAGAAATTTATAACTATGGAGAGTTATTAGTCGATGATGAGTTAAAGACAAGAAGTATTTTAAACAACCCTAAATTATTAGCAGCAAAGATTTTAGAGTTTAGGGCTAATATAGAAAATATAGGATTTTTTGTAAGAGAAAATGGTCAAAATATTTTTTTACAAGATATCAATGAAGAAGTATTTATGAAAAAAGATTTTATTAAAGAAATTTTGCCAGCTTTCAATAAGTCATATATTGATAAAACAGTCACAGCAAAAGATATTTGGCTTTCAAAAACTGCTGCAAAGTATATAAATAAATTTAAAGACCTAAAGATTCTTAAAAAAATTATATATTTCCAATCTCATGAGCCTTATAAATCTGAAAATATTATGAAATATATTCACAAAGATATAAAAAAAGAAATAATTGAATATTATCTAATTCAGAACTACACATTATTGCCATATTCAGATGTTAAATCTCCACAAGTTATTCTTAATCAAGAATATATTAAAAAAATAGAAAAAGAATTTTTTATAAGGAGGGATGTACATTTTTATATAAAAATAGTAAATGCATATGGAATAAAAGCTTTCAAAGATTATAAGAATAGGTGTTACATTCCAGAAGAATATAAAAATAATAAAGATTTCATGATTAATGCTGTTTTGAAATCATACAAAACGCTTAGACATGCTTCATATAAAATTAAAGCAGATCCTGATGTTGTATATATTGCATTTAAAAAATCAAGCCACTCTTTTAAGTCGGCGTCAAAAACTCTTAAAAGAGATAAAGTGTTTTTAGATAATCTTTTTAGTCATCCTTGCGCAAAGTTTCATCATGCACATCATTCAATAAAGACTGATAAAGATATATGTATTCCAGCAATAAACTCAGATATTAATGTCATAAAAGATTTGTCAATAAGAATGATCGAAAAATTAAATATGAATTGGTTTTCAGATTTCCAAAGAGACAAGATATTTAGGGAATATGTTAAGAAGTCTGGAACACATGATGTTTTTTTATTAGCTGCCAAGAAACATAAACTTTTTCATGACAATACAGTCTCTATGCAATGATTCACAAAAATAAGTATATCGGACCTCTAAACCAAGAATATGAAACATAAATTTAAAATTGGGTTATACGAAGAAGATCCTTTCGAATTAGTCTCCAAGAATTTTCAAGAAGAGATGAAAAGAAAATATGAATATTGGTGCCCAGGATTGGATGATCGCATCTATACCAAGATGTCACACCCAGGCGAAACACGATATGCATTGCGAGTATATCCAGATGAACTTGAAAGCTCAGAAAGAGATGATTTTTTAAAAGATAAAAATCTATGTTTTTATTGTGATACTCCTGGGTGGAGGGAAAAATCAAATACAGAATTTAATTTCAGTGGATTTTGGGAGGCTCAGAATTTTTTTGCAGAGACCACTCAACTTCTTGATTACGATATTCATAATGTCTACGAGTTTGATGATGGAAAGCTTAATGGACTATATTTTTCTTTTGCCGAAATAAGATTTGACCAAATATACGAAAGGTTTTGTGAGGATTTATGGGATTCTGCAGAGAAAGTCTTTGACGAAAAAAAGTTAAATAAATATTTTGAAAAGTTTCATGAGGATAAGAAAGTTTTTAAAGAGTTTTTTAATACTCTTCATTTTTTAAATCCAAGTTTAAATATATACCAAAGTTTGATGAGTGACTGTGAGTTAATAGATGAAATTGGTTATCCTCTTTTTAAGTCAAAAGTAGAATTTTATGCAAGTCAAAAAAACTATAATAATCTTAGCTTGGACGAAATATTATATGATCAATCACCACCATTATATTTTGTGTTTGAAACAGGATTTTTTATAAATAATGCTAAAAATGGCGTATTTGAAAGGTTTTCCACAGCAGATAATTCACAAAAGATTGTTAGTAAACAATATAAGGATGATTTTCTCGAAAAAGAGTTAGCTGAAAATTACAAAATAAATAAATACCCCCACATTTATCAGCATGATTTTTAATGATAGGATTTAAACATGGCAAGACATAGAGGCGTATACAAGCCAGATCATCCTGAACCCTATGAAGTAAGTAGGTCTCAAATACAAAACTTTATGAATTGTCCTGCATGCTTTTGGATGAGCAGGGCAAAAGGCATTAAATTTCCTGGTATGCCTGGATTTCTACTAAATACAGCTACAGATACTTTATTAAAAAAAGATTTTGATAAATATAGAGAACTACAGCAACCTCATCCTTTTATGGAGAGGAATGGTTTAGGTCATTTAGTTCCATATCAACATGATGACTTTGAAACATGGACAAAGTCACTTCAGCTAGGACTTAGAACTCATCATGAACCAACAAATTTTCTTATTGGGGGTGGGTTAGATGACGTTTGGCATGACCCTAAAACAGATGAAATTTTTATTGTGGATTATAAAAGTACTGCAGGAAAAAGAAATGAAGATTCAACTGCATTACAAGAAATTTCACTAGTTGGCGCCTATAAAGAAACCTATAAAAGACAAATGGATATGTATCAATGGATCATGAGACAAAATGGGTTTAATGTTAATAACACTGGTTACTTTGTGTACGTTAATGGAGATCAACATTTTGAAGATGGCATGCTTGAAGAAGATGTTGATAAAGCTAACATGAAATTTGACGTTCAATTGCTTTCTTATGAGGCGGATGACTCTTGGGTTGAGCAAACGATCTTAGATTTAAAAGATTGTTTACTTCAAGAGCACTGTCCTGATCATGCAGAATCTGGTTATGGTCCAAAAGGTGACAAGCAATGCGAACATGCTCAACTCTTTGAAGGCATGAAAGAACACGGCCTTATATAGATCCTTTAAATATTTCATTACTACGAACTATTTCTTCGTAGGACCATTCAATAATTCTTATATTAAATATTTATAGAGAGAATTGTTATGAAATCATATCAGGGAAAAGAATTAGAAAAACTTAAGGAAGATCTCGCTAGAGAAAATTTTAAAACGTATAAAAAATATGACTTTGCAAAAGTATCAAAGCTTCTTGAAGATGAAGTAAAGTTTAGTCATCAGTTTGCATACAATAAACATGCAGGGAAGTGTCAATTCGACAAATATAAAAAGCATCAATCAAACACAACATATATTTTAAATTTACAGCTAATGATTAATCAAAATATTAATTATGCGTGCTGGGGACATTCATCAAGCTTCAATATTATGAGAATGGATGTAAATTATGAGCTAATGATTAGCTCCTTAGGAAAAATCATTCCTAATTACACTATTAGAACCAATTATAAAGATGGTGAATATAATGTTCTGGCTTATTGTGTCGATAGAAATGGAGATGAAATTTCATATGAAAATAGAAAAAATATTGTTAATAAGAAAATCAAAGTTAAAGACGGTTTTTTCGACATAAGGTCAGTTCTTGAGGCATCTGATGAAGTGCTAGCTCTAGCAGGAGAAAAAAGATATGGAAATGTTATGTCCATTGAAAAGCATGATGATAATTATCTTGAGATCGATCTAGAATTCTAAACAAACAAAGGAGATTAACAATGAAATTACAAAAGAAAGAAACTAAAGAAATACCAAATATAGGTAATATTAAAATTCTTAATAAGAAATTGAGCGTATATGCAGAACAATCACTTGAGTGCGATAGGGTTATAAAAGATGCTCAATTACATAAAGAACTGTGTATGGAGAAGCTTAAAGAAGCACTAGGAAATCACACCTATGGAAGGCTTGGATCTTTTTCTTTAAATTGGGGATTCACAAATTACAAAGCACAACCTGAAAAAGTAATCCCAGCAAAAGCTGCCAGAACGATCAGGAAGAAAAATATAAATATTAAGAAGTTCTGATGGGTCGAATAAGGTCGTTCAATACTAGCTCTACACTACCTGTTTGTTGTTTTGAAGTTATGGTTGATAGAAATGATTATCTAAGGGAATTTTGCAAAAAACATTGTTCAGAATATCCTGATGGTTTTTGTCATAGTAAATGGAAAACTTTTGTACCATATCTTTTATTACATAATAATGACGGTCACTTTGATGATTTCCAGGCTGGACTACCTAAAGACCTGTTTAAAAAATATGAGCGAGCCTTATTTGATTATCTAATTGAAAGGGAGATTGACATATGGAAAAAGGCTTATTATTTGGAAGAAAAACCTAATTTTAAGAAATTATGTGAATTTTTCTGCAGCAAAGAAGAAAGAGAATGGAGATCAAGAGACGGCTGTTGTTGCGATATACCATTCTAATTTTAAAAGAATTATTGCTTCAAATTAATAATACTGTATATTTATACATATATAAATTTTTCATAAATTTATTCAAATGACGAGGAAAGAATGATTTTTTTTAACAAAAACACAAAACACGACAAACAATTTCTAGAACTTCAAACCAGACTTAATTACTCATATTG
>CENF01112376.1_pt1 | contig 15583 bp, 10 predicted proteins | sample 361291 | NCBI WGS metagenome assembly CENF01 (sample SAMEA2619399, study PRJEB7988) | marine metagenome | isolation source: saline water (ENVO:00002010), including | reverse complement strand
CCAGAGCCAGAACCGGAACCAGAACCTGAACCACAGCCAGAACCGGAACCTGAACCGGAACCAGAACCTGAACCTGAACCGGAGCCAGAACCTCCTGAGCCAGAGCCTGAGCCAGAGCCTGAACCAGAGCCTGAACCGGAACCGGAGCCTGCTCCAGAACCATTTTTGGTAGAATTTAGACAGAAACCTGGAGCATTTAATATAACTCAGTTTAGAACATTAGAGGGAATATACATAACATCTGCGAAGCTATATTTTGAAGAGGTATTTGTACATTCTCTGGCTCTAAACATGGTATTGCTTATAGCCGGTTGGTCATTTTCTTATAATTCTGAAACAAAAACTGAGATTTTTATGTATGGGGGTGTAAATGATGCGATTACATCAACAGAATGGAGTGATTTTTATTTCCAAGCTAATACGAATGTGCTAGTTGATGTTACAGATGTTTCAGATAATTTTTCATTATCTATAGATGATTCAGATGTTGGTGTTATCGAAGCCCCCGAACCGGAACCTGAGCCCGAACCAGAACCTGAACCTGAACCTGAACCACAACCGGAACCTGAACCAGAGCCGCAGCCAGAACCAGAACCGGAACCAGAACCTGAACCGGAGCCAGAACCGGAACCAGAACCTCCAGAGCCAGAGCCTGAACCAGAGCCGGAGCCAGAACCTGAACCTGAACCCGAACCTGAACCACAACCGGAACCTGAACCAGAGCCAGAGCCAGAGCCTGAGCCAGAACCGGAACCTGAACCTCCTGAGCCAGAACCAGAACCTGAGCCAGAACCAGAACCAGAACCGGAACCAGAACCTGAACCGGAACCTGAACCTGAGCCAGAACCAGAGCCAGAACCGGAACCAGAACCTGAACCGGAACCTGAACCTGAACCTGAACCGGAACCAGAACCGGAACCTGAACCGGAACCGGAACCTGAACCAGAACCTCCAGAGCCAGAACCCGAGCCAGAACCAGAACCTGAGCCAGAACCTGAGCCAGAACCAGAACCTGAACCAGAGCCTGAACCGGAACCTGAACCTGAGCCAGAACCGGAACCTGAACCTGAGCCAGAACCAGAACCGGAACCAGAGCCTCCAGAGCCAGAACCCGAGCCAGAACCGGAACCTGAACCAGAACCAGAGCCAGAACCAGAGCCGGAACCTGAACCTGAACCAGAGCCTGAACCTGAACCTCCTGAGCCAGAACCAGAACCAGAGCCAGAACCAGAACCGGAGCCAGAACCGGAACCTGAACCAGAACCAGAGCCGGAACCAGAGCCGGAACCGGAACCTGAACCAGAGCCTGAACCTGAGCCAGAACCAGAGCCTGAACCGGAACCAGAGCCAGAGCCGGAACCTGAACCAGAGCCAGAGCCAGAGCCTCCAGAACCGGAACCTGAGCCACAACCGGAACCAGAGCCGGAACCTGAACCTGAGCCAGAACCTGAACCTGAACCAGAACCGGAACCTGAACCCGAACCTGAACCAGAGCCATTAATGGTAGAATTCAGACAGAAACCAGGAGAGGAGAATATAACACAGTACAAAACGAAGGAAGGTGTATATATTACATCCGTAAAGATGTGGTTTGGTAATGTATTTTCCCATGATTTGACTTTGAATATGGTATTACTTATGGCTGGATGGACGTTTACATTTAATACAGAAACGGAAACTGAAATATTTGTGTATGCTGCTTCTACAGAATATGCGATTACTTCAACACAATGGAGCGATTTCTATTTTCAAGAAAATTCAAATGTATTAGATAAGATATCAGATGTATCGGATCAATTTTCAGCGGCTATAAATGTTTCATCAGTAGGTATTAATTTGTTATTGAAAAACAACTGGGTTGTATATGTATTACCCCACTTGGATCCGGCTTATGCGAATGACCCAGGTGATATAAACAAAGATGGAAATGCAGGTGAAGGTGCTGATGTAGTTTATTTAGCATCTGCGATAGCAGGTTTAAGTATATATCAAGATGCTAGGGATAGTTTATATATATCCGATGTAAATAGAGATGGTCAAATAAATGGTGCGGATGTAGTATATTTGGCTTCTCATGTGGCAGGGTTATCTGCATATCCATTACCTCCTCCATTTGAACCAGAGCCGGAACCGGAACCTGAACCTGAACCACAACCAGAATCACCGGAACCAGAGCCTGAGCCTGAACCAGAGCCAGAACCAGAGCCTGAACCGGAGCCTGAACCGGAGCCGGAACCGGAACCTGAACCGGAGCCCGAATCACAGCCTGAACCTGAACCTGAACCAGAGCCTGAACCTGAACCGGAATCTGAGGTAACAATTGAACCAGAACCGGAATTGGAGTTACTAACTATAGACGAGGCATTACCGGAAATAGTAAATCCAAACGGACCGGAAGGAACCCCCGATACATATGTACTGTATATAAGTCCTATAATTGGTGGTGTAAATGAAGGAGATGTAATATCGATTTTTGTGAATAATGAAAATAGAGGAGAAGGAATAATAGCAAGTTATAATGGGGAATTTTATGTAGCAATTAATGTAAATACTCAAGGTATTGGTGATAAAATAGGTATAATAAAAGTTTTTACATATGTAACAAGTAATAAAGGATATCTTTATGAAGTAGATTATTCTTCAAATAATTTTATATTACCAACAAGTGAAAATAATGCATTAAATCCGATTACATTAGATTTATCTGGAATTATTCCTGAATTGGAACCAGAACCAGAGCTGGAGTTATTAACAATAGATGAGGCATTATCGGAAGTAATAAATCCAAATGGTCCAAATGGAGTACCGGAAACATATGTATTATATATAAGTCCTATAAGTGGGGGAGTTAATGAAAATGATGTAATAGCAATTTTTGTGAATAATGAAAATAGAGGACAAAGTGAATTAAGAGTATATAATGGAGGATTGTATGTGGCGATTAATGTGAATACTCTGGGTATTGAAGAAAAAATATCTATTATTAAGGTATTTCATTATGTAAATAACACAAAAGGATATCTAATAGAGGTAGAATATACATCAAATAATTTCATATTACCAATAAGTGGAAACAATGCATCAAATCCAATATCATTAGACTTGTATGGAATGATTCCGGAATATGAACCAGAACCAGAACCAGAATTGGAGATATTGAGAATTGAAGAGGCTCTATCCGATATAATTAATCCAAATGCACCAATATCGGAACCATATACATATATTTTCTATATAACTCCGATATTAGGTAATGTAAATATAGGGGATATAATAGCAATTTATGTAGGAAATGAAAATAGGGGGCAAAGTGTAGTGAGTAGTTATAATAATTTGTTATTTTCAACGATAAATGTAAATACACAAGGAATAAGTGATGAAATATCTAAAATAAAACTATTCCATTATATCAATTCAATAGAAGGATATTTAATAGAAATAGATTATTCGTCTGAAAATTATTCTTTACCAATAAATGGGAATAATGTATCAAATTGGGTTAGATTAGATGTATCTGGAATGATTCCTGAATATGAATCATCAATTATTTTGTTAACATTGGAAGAAGCTTTATCAGATATAGTTAATCCTAATGGAAATATATCTGCACCAGAAACATTTGTGCTTTATATAAGTCCAATATATGGTGGTTTGAATGAAAATGATGTGATAGCAATTTTTGTAGGTAATGAAAATAGAGGACAAAGTGTAGTAAATATATTTGATAATTCACTATTTGCAGCAATAAATGTAAATACACTTGGAGTAGAAGAAACAATATCATCAATCCAGATTTTTCACTATATGAATGATACAAAAGGTGTTCTAATATCAATAGATTATTCATCCGAGAATTTTACATTACCAATAAATTCAAGTAATGTATCAAGTCTTATAGAGCTGAATGTACAGGGATTGTTACCTATTATCGGAGTATCAGAGCCGGAACCCGAGCCAGAGTTAGAACTATACACAATAAGTGAAGGTTTAGGGGTTCCTGTGGTATATACTTATACACCGTTTACATTTTTTGTGTATCCAATAACTGGAAATAATGTGAAGATAGATGATGTGATTGGTATTTATGTTGGAGAAGAGAATCGAGCTATATATTCTTCTGCAATAATAAAAGAACATCCTACAATAAATAATACATTATTTGCAGCAATAAATGTGAGTACATCCGGAACTGTAGCTTCTCCAGAGATAGTATCAAAGATTAAGGTATTTCACTATGTAACTGAAACAGAAGGATATATATCCGAATTAGATATATCTTCTGTAAATTATGAAATAGTTCAAGGAAATAGTAATGTAAATGAATTCTTTGAATTAAACATATAATAAGTTAAATTTTAGGTTCAAAGAATTTACCATTCATATTTGGTTCTTGTCCTGTAATACATACAGCTGTACCAATATATGGAAATTTTCGATCATATATTGCATTTAATAAAAATTCAGCAACACTCATTCTGGGTATTGTTCCGGAACCTTCTTCAATAACGAATGTATTTTTGAGACTATCATCTGTTAAACCACTTGGGCGTACGATTGTAAATTCTAAGTCTTTACCAATTCCATCTTCATTAAGAAACAAGGCTTCTTGATTGTTTTTATCAACAAAAGCATCTTTAAGAATTGTTTTCATTAATATCTTGAAAAAAAGAGGAGGTTGATTGATACTATCACCTGCGCCTATTGATGTAACAATAGCAATTCGGTTAGATGTTAACTTAGAATTACGAATACAATTAACAATATTTTTCGTACCTTCTGTTAGCATTGTATCTCCAACATCAGACGTTGCTCCACCTAAACATATAATTGTGCCAGTAATTACATTACCATCATATACTTGTTTTACATCATCTAAAGATGTAACATCACCATAATAAACAGTGTGAGATTCGTCTGTTTCAACCACATTTTTTGGTCTAACAAGCGAAAAAACCCCTTTATTCATACTGGCGGCTTGTTGAAGTACACATTTACCAGTTTTACCAGTTACTCCAAAAATTGCAAGATTAGATTTAGGAATGTAACGCTTAGTAGAAAAGCTACTACAAAATACGAAAAGTGTATTAAAAAACAAAAACATACGCATATATAATTATATATTGGATAGTGCTTATATTATAAGTGGTGGAGGTGGATGTATTGAAATATGTTCTTCATTGTTTTCATTATTTTGAATTGAAATATATGATTCTATTAAGATTTTATGTGTTAGGGTATGATCATACCAGTTAAGTAATTCCAATATTTTAACGAAGGATATATTTGTATATTTTGGATTGAAAAAAAGAATGAATCTGTTATTATAGGAAACGTTAGTGATTTTGGGTAGTTGTTTCATTATTTTAGAAAAAGTAATGTTTTCTGGAAGTGTCCATAAATGTTTAGGAAAAATGTATAATTTGATTATATTCCAAACATCATCATTGAATATCATAATATTATTAGATAAAAAGGTAACTATTTCTAAAAAAATACACAAACATATAAATCTATGGACATGGTACTACAGACGCGAATAAATAAGTGCGTTTAAATACCATTTCTTCAACAGAAGACATGTTTTTTAGTGCTTTTTTTTGTTGTCTAATATCAAGTTCTTTTAATAATGACATTTTTTTGAGTTTAATAAAGTGCCAATACTGAGGTGTATGCATATAATAGAACAGAAAAAAATTTCATAGGCTTTTTTAATTTTTTATGGTTTTTTATGGTTTTTTATGATGGATATGGAAGTATCTAAGCACAATTGCCCTTGTAGTACTCCAATAGAGCATTACGCAATTCGTCCAGCTTAGAACATTGGGTCACTTCGTTGGCAAGTCCAACACATCCCATAATGTGGAGAATATCACCCTTTTTCATGTTCTTCTTGATATTAACCTCGGGAGAATCAGGACCGGATGCCTTAATCTTGGAGACGACATCGTCGGTAGATAGCGTGAACTTGCCATCGCTATCTTCATAAGCGTTTCGCCATTCCTGGATACTCTGAGTGTTAAACTCCTCTGCCTTCACGTTGTAGTCCTCCTTATCAGCTTCCTTCCACATACGTCCGGCCTCAGTTCGTAGAACTTGAGTAAGATTGAACTTCTTGAATCGAGTGTTACTCTTAACTTCAGTAGTAAGTTCAATACCGAGCTTCTTAATAGCCTTCTTGAAATTCTTGGCACTGATAGTGCCGTTCTCCTTTTCGTCCTTACCCGCATTTTGCTCCTCTTCGTCAAACTGCTTGAACAGTTCAAAAGCCTTTACCTTCTTATTTGTGACGAACTCCTGAGAATAAAGCAGCCATCCAGTTTGCACAGATAGCTTAGGCACCTTAATCTTAGTCGTCTTTGTCTTAATAGCCAAAGGCATAGTTTCGTACTTTTCACGCGTTTCCTTGAACATTTCAATGAAGTCAATGGGACCCATTTCATTAATGTCGTTGAGCATAGCACTGAAAATGTGCTTACGGTCGGTAACGATGCGCGCAGGAATAGTCTTAACTTTGACAGAGGTCATGATTGTATGTCTGTAGATGTATTACTGTATCTTAACGAAAGATATTATCATCTCTAAGAGAAATAATGAATCATTTTTTTATTTTTGAGGCTATAAATAGGTAATGTTAAAGAAAGTATTGGAAATATTAGAATTTATGAAGTAAAAACTCCAATGAAGATTAATGGTACATAGAATATATAAAAAAGGCGATAGAATATAAGAAAACAATGTTATTTATTCTAAAAGAGTTTATTGTGCTGTAATAGATTGAATTCTTCCAATGTTTTATATCCTATTGCCTTTTCTTCATCAGTAAGTTCCTTTACTCTCCTTCCCAATGCATCCGTTCTTATAAGAGGAGGAGGAACCATTTTAGGAATGGGTTTTTTCTTAATCTGAATAGGTTTTTGCTCATATTTATTATCACTCATATGTATTATATATATCTATAGATAATTTGTTATACCATATACTGAGCAATAACATATCATTTTTGTGAAAATTGATTAAATAGAATGATATAAAATAAATATAGAATGGAACTATCTGATGGGCAGAAGAGAGTTATTGAACATTATGAGAAAGGAGAGAATGTGTTCATAACTGGTGCCGGGGGAAGTGGAAAAACAGAACTAATACGATATATTTATAGAAAAAGCAGAAAGAGGGTTCAAGTGTGTGCATTAACTGGATGTGCGGCGATATTATTAAATTGTAAAGGAACAACAATACATTCATGGAGTGGTTTGGGTACAAATATAGATGGAAGTATTGAGAACATTGCAAATAAATGTGTTAAGAAGCTTATAAATAAAAGGAAGTGGATAAAAACAGATGTTTTGATTGTGGATGAAGTAAGTATGTTATCAAAAAAATTATTTGAAATTTTGAATTTGATAGGTAAATTGGCAAGAAAAAATGTCAAACCATTTGGGGGAATACAGTTAATTTTTAGTGGTGATTTTTATCAATTGCCCCCTATAGGGAACGATGAATATAGTCGTGCATTTTGTTTTGAATCATTAGAATGGTCAAATACTTTTAAGAATCAAATCGAACTAAAGACAATATTTAGGCAAAAAGATAACAATTATATTAAGATATTGAATCAAGTAAGAAAAGGTAAAATATCCAGAAATTCATTTAATGTTTTGATGTCTTGTGTAGAAAAGAGCGTAGATGATTTAGAAATAAAACCTACAAAATTATACCCTTTAAAGAAAACGGTTGAAACATTAAACAAATCTGAATTGGATGCATTACCGGGTAATGTGCGTAAATATAGAATGAAGATTGATATAGTGAATAAGAAAAGGTATTATGATAAGAACGATTTAAAAGTTAAGAAAGAAGTAAAATCATTGATAAATCAAATACCGTGTTTAGAAAGCATAGAACTAAAGGTGGGTGCGCAAGTGATGAGTGTTGCAAATATTGATCTTGAAGCATATTTACCTATATGTAATGGAAGTTGTGGGATAGTTATGGGGTTTGAAGATTTAACGGGATTACCAATAGTACGTTTTAATAATGGGCTGGAAACAGTAATGAAGCCATTTAGTTGGGAATCTTCAGAAGATAGTGAGCTAAATATATCAATAACACAAATGCCCTTAATATTGGCTTGGTCAATAACAATACACAAAAGTCAAGGTGCAACATTAGATATGGCAGAAATAGATATAGGTTCTGGTATATTTGAGGAAGGGCAAACATATGTTGCATTAAGCAGGGTTAGAAGTATTGAAGGTTTATATATAAAGACTATGGATCCTTGGGGAATAAAGGCAAATAAGAAGGTAACTGAATATTATTCACGTTTTTGATTAATAGGATGAATACACAAATGTTTAGTTTTTGAATTAATATTAGTAGTAAGTGTATCTTGAAAGGATGAGTTTGATATAAGCATGGTTTCTGGTCTATTGCGAATACAACATCCTTTCATTCTAAGACATTGAGTTTTATTATAAACTTTAGAATCAACAAACGGAATTGAATATTCTAATATATAATCGGATAAATTTTTACGGTCTTCTCTGGTAATATAGAATTCTGGAAATATTATGTGCCAAGATAACTTGTCATTTCTGTGTGCAGTAAGTATGTGTTTTTGATGAGGTATTATATCAAATGCATTCTTTAAGAAAAACATAATGTTTTCAATAACGATTTCTTCTGTAATAGTTATTTTTGGCGGAACATCAACATCAAAATACAGTTTACTACGAGTTTCAATAAGTTCAAAAAAGCATCTTTCACTTGGTTCAAATGAGTAGACAAATTTTTCTATACTGGATACATCTTTAAGAACCGTACTCATTTGAGCATTAGATTTAAATTCACTCATTGATATAACAAATCCACCAAAAGTCCCGTACTTAGAAATTCTATCTTGAATAGCTCTATATCTTTGATTTTTACCACGATACCAAATGAGATTATTATAATAATAAGAATTGTTGTCTTTATAAGCTTCTTCTAATCGAATTGAATGGTTATACATATATTTGTAAAAAAATTTAGATAATAGGATTATAGCGTAGTTTTTTTTGTTTTGTTTTATGTCCACCGTCCATAGAGTTATATGGTGTATTTGGCGGAGGTGGTGGTTGATGATGTTCGGGTGTTTGAGGTGATTGTGGTAGTAAAGGGTTATTTTCTTGTAACTCCATATTAGAAATATTAGTTTGTTGATTTAAATCAATATTTGATACAATTTCAATGCTTTTTACAAATTGCTCTTTGAATTTATCATAAAAATCATCTGGATAATGATGTATTGGAATCCATGGGAGGTCAATTTGATTGAAACATGTATGTGATACTGGTAAGTGAAGATTTTGGTAATTATCTGGCTCCATTTGTAGTGTATACTTAAATTCGTTAGGAAGTGCAATACTGCCAGTTACAAATAGTACAAGCTCTTTAACGTTGGGGTGTTCATTATCATTTATGGATAATTCATCAAAAAATCGATTCATATATCTCTTGATTCTATCAATAGAGTCTAAGTTAATATCTGGATTATTTGATTCAGTATAAGTCATTAATGTCTTTACATATTCTTTGCCTTCTTCACTATTCAATTGTATAATTGAAAAACATGGTAATATACTGGTCATAAATTCCCAACTTTCAAGTATTGGAGGTGATAGTATATTTTTTTTTATAGTAAGATGACTAATAAATTCTTTTAAATTAGATTCAAATTCCTCAATTGTGTAATTTGTATCAGATGAATAGAAATGATTTTTAATAATGGTGATAACATTAGAAGTAATATTACTCATTTCATTTGGATATACAAAACTAAAATTTAGTTTATTTGGTGGGAAAGTATCATCGAAAGACTGTTTATCAGCTTCTTCATATTCTTTACATCCGGTTTCTTGAATAAATCGACATAATAACTGAATATTAATCTTTGAATTAGAAGAGCAATGTGGTATGGTGATCATACCACAAGCAGAAATAATGTCTATATATGGAATACCTTCGGTATTGAAAACTGTATTAAGAATCGAATTATCAATTTTAAATGCTTGTTTAACTTTGTTTTTACCTGCAAGTTTTAAAATTATAGCTAATTTTTTCCAATTGGGAAGTTCATGGAAGAATCTGCCATTTGTTTGTTCTGTTTTGAAGGGACTATTGTCTAGAATACTTTTAAATTCATAATTTAGTTTTGTAAAATAGAGTTTAGCAATACCTCCGTAATCAAGAACATCTTCTGCTGTTTGAATATCAATTTCTGATAAAGTAAATTCGTATATATCAAAGAAATCATTTGGAATACCAAACATATCATAGGTCGCTAATCCTTCAAAGTTCTCGATATAAAAATCGTATTGTTCTGCAAATATTCGTGTATAAGGTAAGTTTAAATTTTCGAAAATAGTATTCGTCTGTTTAATAAGATTAAATGTAGTCCTATCAAGTCTTGATTCATTAGAAGTGGTGATTTGTTGTAGTCTTAATGCTTCTCTAATATATATATTCTTTATTGTTTGTGTAGTTTTACACAAAGCAGAGTCAGTTATGTTTTGAACAATAACCTTATTTTCATAAACAATAGGATTAAAGAAAGTATAACTTAAAGCGGAGCCTAATTGTGAAATGGAAATACTATTTTTAATATCTTTATTTAAGGCATTATTTTTCTCACTTGTAGTTTTCAAAAAGAAAAGTAATTGTGTGTCCATTTTATCTATAAAAGGTGGTAGGAGATACCAATCAAAGTAGTCTTTTAAAGTAAGTTTTTTCCATTTAATTTGAACATCAAACATTTTACGTTCTATACGTTCTATGATTTCATAGCTAATTTCATCACGACTATCTTCATATATTTCTATTTTAAGAAGTCCTGGTATTGTATAATTTGAATTTGGGTGGCGTTTCCATATATTCTGTTGAGTATCTATAGGAACTAATTGATTATCTCTACACATAGTTTCAATTTCTTGTCTTGATGCTGCTGTTCCCCAATGGTATTTGACACCATTTATCTTAATATGACTATATGTTCTTAAAGCCGAATTATCAATTCTGAATTTTTGGGTATTTAAGAAATCAGTGAGATTATCTGGTTTGAAGCCTCTATCTATATACTTAATGCTTCTATAAATACTTTTCATACATGAATTATAATTTTCTTTTGGATTATAAACAATTGTAAGCCTTTTATCCAATATATCATTTTTTACGTCATTCGATACAAATCTAAGGGATGGAATAACATCATCGGTTGTAACAGTTATATATGTTTGAAGCATTCTATAATCATAAACATTTAGTACAGAATTTTCGAATTGTTCATATCTTTGAATTTTGTCCTCATAATAATAGAATATTAATTGAATATCTAAAACATCAGTAGTTCTTTCAGCAATGAAGCTCTGAACCATACACATATCTGGGTATGTTGTATTAATAGAATCACCATTACATAATGGGGATTTGGAATCAAATATAGTTTTATTTGGAATTCTATGAAGATATTTTTTTATGACACAAAAGTATGTGTAGAAAGCATTCACTATAGTGAATATATTTTTCCCATCCATTGTCATATCTTGTGTTGATTCTCTTGGTATAATAAAGTATATATCTATATCTTCTGGTTCCCATGTTGGATAGCTTGATAATTGTGTAGTTCTTTCTAAATTAAGTGTATCCATTGCAACGGCTAATGAAAAAGAGCCGGAGATTACTCCATTCCATAGTTTACAAAAACGAAATATTTCCTTTAAAAAATGCTTGCGTATATTACTGTGTTGGTATATTTTATCAATATTTGCAGGTATTTCAAGATTATCATCTTGAAATGTTGCGGGTGTTGAACGACCTTCGTCTGTATTACGTGGACTTTTTGCACGAGAAGAATCCATATCTTGTTCTGAACGTTCTCTTTTATTAATCGTCTGAAATGTATATTGTGGATTCTGCTCGTCGTCCTCCATTAATAATTATAATGTAAATTATTTAATAGTCTTCTTCCATATATTGTTCTAAATTTTCTTGAAATATATTCGGTATTTCTTGTTGGTTAGTTGCTGCAAATAGGAATGGTATATCATTTGTATTTGTATCTCTACCTTCAATTTGAAAACTGATTGGGGGTCTGATAGTTGTATTTAAGTTATTTCTGGAGTATGCTAAATTTATAATACTATTTCGCCTATATTCTATAGATTCTTCAAAAGATATATCCGCAATATCTGGTAGTTGAGCAGTTATTTGTGTATGATTTATAGTATTGTTCTGAGAAAGGTTCAAAATTTCATTATATGCATACAACAATCTTGCTCTCGATATATCTATTTCATAATCTGAATTTGTCTTATTTTTATCAACTTTGGTTATGATATGGGGATACGTTCCCCATAACTTAAACAGGGATTGTTTTTGTTTAGAAGATAAGCTTAATCCAAAACCATCTTTTAAATAATTCTCAATTATAATTTTCTTGAAAAATTTGCGCAATATATGAATTGGTATGGAATCTAATGAGTTATATTTGAAATGATTATAACGAATAATAGAATTCACAATGTTATACCGGAAGATTCTATCACATTCTTTTCTAAATTCCTTTTCAGATAAGTTTGATACATCGTTGTATATAGCTTTTTCAGAAAGGTAACTATTGTGTCTTCTTAATAAAAGTGTGTCATTAAAATCTAATTTAGCATATTCAATAAATAGCCATGGTGTTTTATGTAATTGATAGGAAGATATGAACAGATTGTATAGTTGAGTTTTGTTAAGAATCTGGTTAGACCAAGGATTTTTGATAGGCAATATGCGAGGCATTTGGTATTCACTATATTCTAATTTTGAAATAAACATTTTATGTATGTCTCCTGAACCAAATCGATAAATACCTTTGTCTTCGACAATAGTTGGATAATTTTTGGTATTATCAAATGGTTCTAATAAAAGGTCTGTATCATTAATATAGTGTAAATTTTTTCGTTTAAATCTCCAATACCTTATAAACTTATGAATTATGAACCTATTTCTTGTAGCTTTATGAAAATAGTATGTAATTAAATCTTTGTTATCATTTCCAATGAATTTGTTAAGAGTAACGTGTTCTATAAAAGTAGAATATATGTTATTGGAAATAGAAAGATAATCGACAATCATTTGAATAAGATAATCTTGTGCACAGACTATGTTATAGTCAATCCATTTAGAAAGATATATATTTGTCATATTATATGATTTTGTATAATAGTTATATAAAGAAATTGTGAATATAATAAAATATAACAATGGCTGATACTAACATTGAGACTTTTGCTTTTTCTGCAGATATTAATCAATTGCTATCATTGATTATTAACACTTTTTACTCTAATAAAGAGATTTTTCTAAGAGAATTAGTATCTAATGCGTCTGATGCATTGGATAAGATTCGTTATCAATCTTTAACCGATTCTTCTGTTCTTGAATCTGAATCAAATATGGAGATTCAGATTACTCCGGACAAAGGTAACAAAACACTAACAATAAGTGATACTGGAATTGGTATGACAAAATCTGATTTGGTAAATAATCTTGGTACAATTGCGAAATCAGGTACAAAGGCGTTTATGGAAGCTTTGACTGCTGGTGCGGATATATCTATGATTGGTCAATTTGGTGTAGGTTTTTATTCTGCTTATTTAGTTGCTGATAAAGTAACCGTTACGTCTAAGAATAACGAAGATGAACAATATACTTGGGAATCAACTGCGGGAGGTTCTTTTACTGTCGTTGCAGATGAACCAGAAGCAAAGAGAATTGGTCGCGGAACTCGCATTGTACTTACTCTAAAGGAAGATATGGTGGAATATCTTGAAGAAAATAGACTAAAAGAGCTTGTTAAAAAGCATTCAGAGTTTGTAGATTTTCCAATTAAATTGTATGTTGAGAAGACAACAGAAAAAGAAGTTACGGATGATGAAGAGGACGAGGAGGATGAGGAAAATGATGAGAATGATGCCCCAAAGGTAGAGGATGTTGATGAGGAGGAGACAAAGAAGGAAAAGAAAATGAAGAAGATTAAAGAAGTTACTCATGAATGGGACCATCTAAATGGTCAGAAACCTATCTGGATGCGAAAACCAGATGAAGTAACAAATGAAGAATATGCATCCTTTTATAAGTCAATCTCAAATGACTGGGAAGAACATTCTGGTGTAAAACACTTTTCAGTAGAAGGTCAGTTGGAATTCCGTTCTGTATTATTTGTACCCAAAAGAGCTCCATTTGATATGTTCAATGGAGGAAATGAGAAAAAACACAATAAGATAAAATTGTATGTGCGGCGTGTGTTTATTTTGGAAAATTGTGAGGATTTGATGCCCGAATATCTTGGATTTATTCAAGGTGTTGTTGATTCTGAGGATTTACCATTAAATATTTCAAGAGAAACACTTCAACAAAATAAAATTTTAAAGGTTATTCGTAAAAATTTGATTAAAAAGTGTTTAGAATTGTTTAGTGAAATTGCGGATGATGAAGAAAAGTACAAAACATTTTATGAATCATTCAATAAATACATAAAGTTGGGAGTCCATGAGGATTCAACCAACCGTTCAAAGATTGCAAAATTTCTCAGATATAATACCACAAAATCGGGTGATTTAATGACTTCTTTAGATGATTATATTGGTCGGATGTCGGAAAATCAGCCAGGAATATATTATATTACTGGTGAATCAAGAAAGGCTGTAGAAAGTTCTCCTTTTATTGAAAGACTAAAAAAGAAGGATTATGAGGTGATATATATGACCGATCCCATGGATGAGTATTGTGTACAGCAACTCAAAGAATATGAAGGTAAAACTTTGATTAGTGTAACAAAGGAAGGTTTAAAAATTGATGATTCCGAAGAAGAGAAAAAGGAATTCGAAGAGTTTACAAAATCAAATGAAAAGTTGTGTAATATGTTTAAAGAAGTATTAGGAGATAAAATAGAGAAGGCAGTAATCAGTAATAGATTATCTGATTCACCCTGTATTCTTGTAACAGGGGAATATGGTTGGACTGCAAATATGGAAAGAATAATGAAGGCACAAGCTTTGAGAAATGATGCTCAAGGTGGGTATATGTCTTCTAAAAAGACAATGGAAATTAATCATACGAATCCAATCATTAGCTGTTTGAGACAAAAGGTAGAAGATGATGAAACAGATAAAACAGTTAAAGATCTCATATGGTTATTGTATGATACATCTTTGCTGAATTCTGGATTTAGTTTGGAAGAACCAAGCTTATTTGCTACAAGGATTCATCGTTTAATTAAGTTAGGATTGTCTATTGACGAAGATGAATTAGATTCGGATGATGAAGTAGAGGATTTGCCTCCACTTGAAGATAATATTGAAGAAGAAAATTCAACAATGGAAGATGTAGATTAGATAAGAATAATAAAAGAATATTTATAAGTATTGGGTATGTCTGACAGGATTGTATGTAATTTATGTTCTACAAGTTTTGATACTGAAAAGCAATATAAGAGACATTTAAAGACAAAGAAACATATTCGGAATGTAGAAATAATGAATAGCATTGGTGATAATAA
>CENF01022095.1_pt1 | contig 15620 bp, 13 predicted proteins | sample 361291 | NCBI WGS metagenome assembly CENF01 (sample SAMEA2619399, study PRJEB7988) | marine metagenome | isolation source: saline water (ENVO:00002010), including | reverse complement strand
ACTGCATCTGAAAGCCCTGCAGTCATTTTCCATAGCCGTATACGCTCTAATTCCTCGCCTTTCGGAATATTAATGCGTGCCATATAGCGTTAAATTCCCCGAGCTTACGCGTCTACACCTAAGTATGCAGATTGCAAAGCAGTGGGATCATCTATGTAGTCTTTTGAGTCACTTTGTAGGACGAGGTCACCGTTCCTAAGTACATAGAAACGGGAGCAGTATTTCAATGCCAGTCCTGCATTTTGTTCTACTAATAGAAGAGTAACGTCCTCAGAGAATAGGTCTCCAAGTTGTTCGTAGAATTCTTTCACCAGAAGCGGAGCTAACCCTAGAGACATCTCATCTATGAGTAGCAATTTTGGTTTTGCTATGATTGCGCGGCTCAGCGAAAGCATCTGTTGCTGGCCTCCGCTGAGTAGGCCAGCGGCTTGTTTCCTTCTTTCTTGAAGAATCGGGAATTTTTTGTAAACCGTTTCAAGCCCCTCTTCAAAGAGGTCTGGAGATTTTCCGTAATTGGCGACTTTTAAATTATCCTCTACATTCAGTCCAGGGAAAACACGACGACCCTCCGGCACCTGTATCACACCCATGTCAACAAGCGCTGCGGGGTTTGCTCCACCTATTTCATCTCCATTAAACGTGATAGAGCCTTCCGTGGGAGTTAAAAGACCAGAGATGGTTTTAAGCACTGTTGATTTCCCCGCGCCATTAGCACCAAGCAGGGCAACCTTTTCACCTGACTTTACCTCAATGTCAACTCCGTGGATGACTTCATTTCGGCCATACCCAACTTTTAAATCTTTTATCTTTAATCCACTCATATCATGTCCCTAAATAAGCAGCAATTACTTGTTCGTTTCTGGTTACTTCCTCTGGAGTGCCATCGGCTATTGTTTTCCCTGCATCTAGAACGATAATTCTGTCGCTCACGCCGGCGACTAGTTCAACATTGTGCTCAATTATTAGGACGCCAGCCGATATATGGTTTGCGTATTCTTGTACCTTTTCCATCATTTCTAAAGCCTCAGCAGTTGGTAGCCCTGCTGCAGGTTCATCCAAAAGGAGAATTGAGGGATTCGTAGCTAAAGCTCTAACGACGTCTACTCTCTTTTGGAGTCCATACGGAAGGTCTTCAACCTTTTCATTCCAATAGTCCAATAGATCCATATGGTCTAAAAGTTCTGCAGCCACATAATGAGCGTTTTTCTCTTCTCGAAGTACCCAAGGCATCCGGAAAGATTCCGCTATGCGCCCATATTTCATGTTTCGGTCAAGTCCCAATAAGGCGTGCTCCAGAACATTGAGATCATCATGGAGATTCAGGTTTTGAAAGGTGCGCCCAAGGCCAGATAAGGCTCTATTGTGGATGGGCTTTTGAGAAATTTCCTCACCATCAAGAATGAATTGTCCAGTCGCTCCTTTAACGTGCCCGGTAATGGCGTTGAAAAGGGTTGTTTTTCCTGCGCCGTTAGAACCTATTAGGCCTGTAACTCCGCCTGCAGGTATCTCAAACGAGACTCCGTCGACAGCTTTTACACCGCCGAATGCAACTGCAGCATCACGGACAATCAAGCTTCCCTTTGGATCAGAGGATGATAGGGGAGCCAGGTATCGAGATCCCAAGGGTGAGGCCTTTTCAATAGTAGAAGAGGTAGGAACTTTAAGCTTTAGTATCTGATTGAAAGGTTTAAGGTTATAGAGAGTATTATTGACCGTTATACCGAGCCTCTCCAAACGGTCTTTTAGTCTCATTCTTTCTGCAAGCCACTCAAACATACCGACTAGCCCGTCAGGGGCTATCAAGGTTAAGATTATAAGGGTCCCACCGTATATGAGTCCTTCGTACTCTTGTACATCACGTGATAATTCTGGAAGCCATTTAACGAACACAGCTCCAAGTACCGCTCCCATGAGTCTATGTTTTCCACCAATGATCAGTGCAAGAACTACTATTATTGAGAGAGCAACTCCGTAGTTCTCTGGTATGGCGTATCTAAGTGTGTGGGCGTATAGGACGCCGCCGATGGCGGCAAGGCCTCCTCCTATTCCGAAGCAGAGAATTTTGAGCCAAGCAACAGGTAATCCAGCAGCACGAGCTGCGGTTTCACTAGTTCTCAGCGCATTCCATGCTCTGCCAGTGCGACCATCCTGATAATTTCCAACTACCCAGAATGTGATTAGCATCAACACGAGGGCTATTCGCACGAGAGTTGGTCCTCTTGAGAACTCGTAGCCAAAAAGTTCAAGTTTCCCTACTGGTTTTCCTGACCCACCACCGGAGAACTGCTTCCACTCAAACAACACCTGTACACCAACGAATGCAACCGCAAAGGTCGCAAGGGCTAAATATAATTCATTGACGCGTAAACTCGGGAAGCCAACTATCAACCCTAAAAGGAATGCGACGCCAAATGCTATAGGTAGTTCAGTTTCAAGCCCCCTAGTCCAGACAGTAGTTATATTCGCTGATAGGAAAACACCTGCTGCAACGAAGATTGTATGTCCAAGTGTTAACTGACCTGCCATACCGAAGACGACAATGAGGCTGGCACCGATAATCGCGAAGATTATCGTGTTCATAATTGTTTGAGAGTATTCCGAATAGGTACCCGCTAATAGGTAAACGAGCAAGATCCCGATAAAACCAAAATAGTGGTTTTTCTTTAGAAATTTCGGAAGAGGTATTTTTGCCCTATCAAGAGCGGTAGTTGAATTTTCTGAAGGTTCACTCATACCCGTTCGTGCCCTTTCTCTCTCGTGAATAAACCATGAGGTCTGATTAGTAGAACTATGAATACAATTACAACTGGTAAAGCGGCCGCAAACTCTCTCGGGGCCCATTTGATGGTAAATGCTTCAAGTTCTCCGAGAAGTAATCCACCAGCTACTCCACCAGAAAGGCTTAAGAAGCCACCGAGGATTGCAGCAACGAATCCTTTGATGAAAATAATGTTCATGTAGTCCTGCTGCAGGAAGAGTACCGGCGCAAACACAATTCCGGTTACTCCTCCAACCAATGCTGATAATACCCAAGTCCAAATTGAGACTGTCGATTCCTTGATTCCCATAAGTTTCGCAGCATCCTGATCTTCAGCGAAAGCTTTCATTCCCAAACCTAACTCTGTTTGGTTGATGATATAGCCAACAATGGAAAGCGTAACGAAAGTAGTTATTGCGACCACCAAGTGCCATGCATTCAGTCGAAAGTCTCCTATTAGCCAGTTGATTCGATCAATATCGCCAGGTACGCGGTAGCGTCTAGCCGTTCCGCCCCACCATAATAGAGATACGTTTGCTAAGAATTCTTCAACGCCTAGAGTCATAATAACGATTGGAAGGAAATCGCCTAATTTAACGAGAGGCCTTACGGTCAATCTTTCAACTACATAAGTTCCTGCTCCTGTCATGATCATGGCAAAGAGAATCGCAACGCCGAATGGCATGTCTTGCTCGGCGGCCCACCAGTGTGCAAGGAATCCAGAGATTCCTGCCATTGTTCCAGCAGCGAAGTTAAGGATACGTGCTGTTTTGTAAACCATGACGAGGGCAAGTCCGATTAATGCGTATGCGAAACCAGACACTAGACCCTGCCAAGCGATTTGGATATAGTCAACCATCGTTCTCCCCGACGTTGGAATTCTGACAAGTTTAGGGCCCCGACTGGGACCCTAAACCGTCATTAATTTACTAATAAGTAGTGGTTATTCTTGGCCTACTACTAGTTCTTCCCATGCTCCATTTTGAACTTGCAAGATGATTACATCGTTGTTCCCAAGATGGTTTTCAGCTGAGAAGTTAAGTGGACGCATGATTCCACCTGTGTCAAAGTCCTTGATGGTTTCACCCGCTGCAACAAAGCTTTCTACAGTTAGGCATTCACCGGCTCGTGTTAGCATTTCTTCAAGGACTAGTCCTCCAGTGTATGCGAGTAAGCTGGCTGTGCTTATTTGTGCTTCTTCGGCACCTGCGGCGAACATCGCTTCTCGGTATGCGTTAAGGCCTGGCTTATCACCTGTTGCTGAAGAAATAACGTTAACACCATATGCGCCTTCAGACAGGTCGCCTGCGAGTTCGATTGTGTTCGCAGAAATTGTTCCTGTTGAACCCCAGAATCGAGCGTCTAAACCGAGCTGGTCGGCTTCGAGAAGGAATTGGGCGAATTGTGTGTCACCAGTTCCAACGTATACATCTGTTACTCCGGAGTCAATGAATGAAAGGATTTGCGGACCGTATGTTGTGGAATCGCGCTCCCAAGTTTGCTCATCAACAAGTAGGTCTCCACCGGTGCTGTCCTTGTATCCTTGAACTGTCTGCTCACCATCAACTGAGTTAATTGTCATCAGTCCGACTTTGATGCCGTCAGTTCCAAAGTTCTCTACTAGGTAGTTTCCAAATCCTTTGGTTTGGGCATAAGCCGGTGGGTTAACTGAGAAGAATAGTGGGTGATTGTTTACGTCATAGAAACTCAAATCTTGCGCCCATGGGAACAATGATGGTGTATTTGACTCATCGTGAAGAGGTAAAGCAGCCTTTAGCGTTGCTGAACCAATGCTTGCCCATATCGCGAAAACATTCTCTTGCTCAATGAAGTATTGGGCGTTAGAAACAGTTTTCTCTGGGTTATAAGCGTCATCTTGAACAATGAATTCAATCATTCTTCCGTTGATGCCGCCGCCATCGTTAATTCTGTCTCGGGTAACTTCCATTGCTAGAACAGCTTGTTCTCCAAGCGCTGCCAAGTTTCCAGTCATTGGCTGTGATGATCCAAATAGAATTTTATCATCAGTTACGCCTCGAGCGAGTTCGCATTCTTCTTCAGCAGGAGCTTCCTCGCTGCTTGAGCTTTCGCTGCTTGAGCTTTCGCTGCTTGAACTTTCGCTGCTTGAGCTTTCGCTGCTGGACTCGCTGGATGAATCATCATCTCCGCAACCAACTGCGATTAGCCCTAATACTGCAAAAATGGCAAGTAACTTCCAAAGTTTACTTTTCATAATTTCCCCTCTTTAGGTGAGCTGGACGAACCGGCCCTTTAATGTATCTCTAATTAAAGTGTTAATTGAGCGAATAATCAATTATCAGAAGCATTTTTTTATTCTTTGTAAGCAGCCTTACAAATTGCTTTTCTCTAATAACAATAGAGCGGCTTCACTCGCTGACATGCCAATCTCTACACCTCTTGATTTGGCATGTCGATTTACAGCTGAAATTATTCCGTCATAGTAATGAGATAGGCCGTTGCCCATTCTTGCAAGCTTTGCGTCAACCGTTGCTCCAGCTAAACCAGACTCTTCAACCATACTTAGGCCAATAGTTCCGGAATTGTTCATTCCTTTTCCGCCGTCGCTACATATAAAACCCCAGGGGCTGCATTTCAGAAGGTACGGAACTGCTGATCTACCCGTATGGCCTGCGGTAACAAGAACATTTTTCCCAGTGTCGACATTGGTGCCGAAAGCGATTGAATCTGTAGCAATAATTTGCCGGCCATCCGACGATGTGTGCATGACGGTCCTATTCGTTGTTTCGGAGGGTGCTAAGGCGTTGCTGTCAACGGTTAGCAATAAGTTGGCCGCTTCTTTCACTGTCATGCCACTCTTTACCCCACAATCTTTTGCTAGTTGATTACAAAAGCTAATTACCCCATGTTCGTATAAGTGAACCCCATTCCCTAAATGAGCGCTCATAACATCAGCTACTGCTGCAGGTATATTGAGTGCTTCAAGAAACCATAACCCAGCAATAGCTGAACCTTCTGGGCCTATACCGCAATCCATTCCAATTGCGGCCCTTGGCGCATGCTCAGAAATGAAACGAGCGGGAAGCACACCACAATAAGAAGCGTTTACACAGACATCTTTTCCAGTGTTACGCGAATCTACATCGTAAGCGGAATCCATTGCAGATATGCTTCGGCCTAATTGTGAATTCGTTAAAACTATCGTTTGCTTATCGTCTCCATCAGGCATTTCGTTTCCTCCGTGGTTGTGGGCCTCGGTCATCGGTTTCGGCTGTTACGCCTCTTTCTCGTAATTCTATCTTGCGAACTTTCTCTGATGGAGTCTTGGGGAGTGAGTCTACTATTTCGACATATCGAGGGATAGCAAAGTCAGGAAGTTGCTCCTCTGAGTACTCCCATATGCTTTCTGCTGTAATGTAATCCCTGTTTGTAGGGACTATGAAAACCATCACTTCATCTTCGCCAGCTTCTTGATCTGCGGGGACTCCGATAGCAGCAACTTCTTGAATCATGTCATGAGAGACTAGAGCTTGTTCAATTTCAAATGAACTAATATTTTCTCCTCTTCTTCGGAGAGCGTCCTTAAGTCTGTCTACGAAATAATACCAACCCTCGTCATCTCGTTTTAAGCCGTCTCCAGTATGAAACCAGAGATTTCGAAATGCCTCACTGGTTTTATCTGGCATATTGAAATACCCTTGACATGTTGTCCATGGGAATTTTGGTCGAACAAGTAGTTCTCCCACTTCACCTACTGGAACTTCTTCATCTGTTTCGGGATCTACCAAGCGAATATCAAACCAGTCTCTATTCTGAAGCCCAGCAGCGCCGGGAGGGCGGTTCTCGCCATAAGGGGTAAGTATCGGCATGCATGTTTCAGTGAGTCCAAAGACTTCCACGAAAGCCTCAATGCCAAAGCGATCTTTGTAGGCTTCGAGAATTGAGCTTGCAGTGGGGGCTGCGAAGACGCATCGAAGTTGATTATCAGAATCGGTGGAACATGCTTCTTGTTTCCATACAAAGTCCATCATGACACCAATAAAGTTAGTAACAGTTGCTCCTGTTTCGCGTATTTGGTTTATCCACTCTGAAGCGCTAAATCGCTCTTGAAGAACATATTTAGAGCCTGCAATGAGTGCAGGGTAGGCAGCAAGGAATTGCGAATTACCATGGAAAAGGGGTCCACATGACATGTAAGTGTCCATTGAAGTTAAGCGAGTAAGAGATACGGTTTCGTCGGCGAAGAGATACATATGTGCATGGGGCATCATTACCCCTTTTGAAAGACCTGTAGTCCCGGACGTGAAAAAAATTGAACCCAAATCAGAGTGTTCTACATTGGGAAGATTGACTATTTCAGAAGCAACTAATTCGTTCCAGCTCAGAACTTCCTTCTCCATGGTTGCAAGATCTTCTTTTCCCTGATTAATAGCATCCTCAGCGCCCACTAAAACAAAAAGTTCCACTGAGCTGAACGCTTCGGCTACCTGCAAAATGCGAGGAATGTACTCAGGTGAAATGACCGCTACCTTCGGAGTCGTGGTAGAAACCTGATGCGATAGGAACGCCCCCTTGTAGGCAGTATTAATAGGTACTTCAGCAAGCCCGGCGATTGAGCTTCCCAACCACGAGAAGATGTAAGCAGAACAGTTCGGGATCATTATTAGTACGCGGTCACCTCGCGTAGCACCCGTCGAAAGCATTCCAGATGCGACCTGCTCAGAGATTTTGAGTGTTTCAGCAAACGAATAGGATTCATTATTCCACGGGACCGAAAGATATGTTTCATCAGGTCGCTCATCTGCTTGATATCTCAAGACTGCAGGGGAATTCCAATCAAAGCGTGATTCGAATGTAGGAGAATATTGCTCGTAATACCTAGTCATCAGTTGTTGGTCCACTTCGAGGTGGAAACTCTGGTTTTCTCTTTTCCATAAAAGCGTTAGCCCCTTCCAGCATGTCTGGAGAACCTATAGCCTGTATCAAAGCACCAAGGCTATTGACCATATTGTCTCTCATTTGGTGATACATCACGTTTGAGCTAGATTTTGCCACTTCGAGATAGCGGGCACTCATCTGAATTAATTCATCACACCATTGCTCAACTTCTTGATGGAGCATCTCATCGGGGACGACTTTATTGATCCACCCGAGTTCGAAAGCTTCTTGAGCTGAGTATTTTCTACACAGAAAAGAGACTTCTTTAGCTCTCTTTTCGCCAACAGTCATAGCTAATAAATTTGTCCCGCCTAGTACAGGAGCACTACCGACTTTCACTCCGGTTTGTCCCAATTGAGCACTTTCAGCGGCGATTGCTAAATCGCACATGACAACGAGTTCATTTCCTCCTCCAAAAGCGCCTCCATTCACCGCAGCAATTATAGGGAATGGGGCATTCCTGATTGCATCAAATAACTCTAAGCTACCCACAAACATTGATCTCACATTCCAGAAATCCGCTTCAGCAAGATTTCCAAGATAGCCGCCAGCACAGAATGCACGACCGTTGCCTGTGATCACTCCGACGCGCGCGTCCATGTTTTCCCGCAAAGCAAGGATAATCTCATCAACAGTTTGTCTTCCATATGAGTTAAGTCTCTCTGGACGGTTTAGCGTAATCCAAAGAACATCTCCTTTCCGTTCTGCAAGAATGTCTTCCATCTTTCCTCCCGTGTGATAGCTATCCATGAAAATCTATTAATGTTTTGCTTTATTGTAAAACTCATAGAAGTTTGTACGAGTAGAGACCATAAAGAAACGACAAAAATTTTGACAGAATTTCAAAAGATTCATATGGCATTAATTTCTTCTGTGGTGCTATGGGGTGGAATGTTTGTTGCTTATGCATACTTACTTCCAACTGCTTCAGCGACTGAAATCATAACAATAAGGTTTGTGTTGGTTTCAGTATCTTTCGTCATTGTTTTTGCTGTCGTGAAGAAATCTAGGCCAAAGATCCCTCGAGAAAAGCTTGGCCGGTTAGTTCTTTTAGCTGCAATTGGGATTCCAGGTTCGCAACTTCCGGCGATCCACTCTCAGAATTACCTTTCGCCCTCTCTAGCATCTGTTCTCGTTACCACGTCTCCGGCGTGGGCCGCCGCACTATCCGGGTGGATACTTCGTGAGAAACTTCGCAAGATTCAAATAAGCGGCTTTGCCATAGCATTTATTGGAGCAGCGATAGTCATAGCCTTTGGATCAGGTTCAGGGGCGCTGTCCGTTGACAATCCATGGGGAGCTGCACTTTGCCTCGTAGCGCCCTTTACATGGGCTGTCTTTAACGTTTTGTATAAGCGAGAATTTGGAAACCTAGATCCCTTTAGCACAATAGGTGTTTGTTTAATTATCGGTTCATTTGTCATGATTCCCTTCTATAAAACAGCAGCGGGTAGCCTAGGTGATTTCTCAGGGTCACAATGGGGTTGGATGGTCTACACTGCGATAGGGGGAACCGTCTTGGCATACTATCTTTGGTATTGGGCCCTGCAGCGACTCGAAGCGAACAAAACAATGTCGTATAATTACGCGGTACCAATATCCGCATTGCTCTGGTCGTGGTTTGTAATGGGTATCTTTCCGAGCACAATCTCTGTATTGGGAGGAATTATCCTTGTCGGAGGCGTCTATTTAACTCAAGCTCAACAACTAGTTAAACGTAAAGGCGAAAGTCTTGAAATCGACTAAACAAACTTTGGTTGAGCTAGGGAATAACGGTTTCTTATTCTTGGGAAGGGTAGTGCGGCCTAACTGGCTAAATTCGATCAGCAATAAAGCGAAATGCGATCCTCTAGGGAAGCCATGATGAAATATCGAGCAGACGAAGCCGAAATCAAAAAATATGTCAAAGAAGGATGGTGGGAGGAGTCAAAGGGACTCGTTGATTTTGTGGAAGAAAACGCACAAAACAATCCTTCTGGAATTGCATACCAAACTGGAGATGCTCAAATCTCTTGGGAAGAGTATTTGCAAAATGCTAGACACCTAGGAGAACTGATCAGAAGAGAATCAGAGATAGGCGACAGAATTCTTGTATGGCTTCCCGATAGTCCAGATGTTCATGTATGTTATCTTGCTTGTGAAATATCCGGGGTCGTAGCCGTCGGAGCAGGCTGGAAAGCAGGATTACAGGAATTAAAGTATCTTTCAGATGTGGCAGGCGCCTCTTTGTTCTTATCCAGGGACACTACTCTACTAGGAACGATAGAAGATATCTCAGACTACTTAGGTATCAAATCTTTATCTGTTGGAGACCAGTTTGCTGAGCTTGAACTCAATAATGATGGCCTTCAGCAAGATGAAGGTATCGGACCATCTGATCTCTGGTTCTTAAATTCGACTTCTGGAACGACTGGACTACCAAAATGCGTAATGCAAACCCTAAACCGGTGGTTTTATTTTCATAAAAAAGCAGTTGATTTTGGAAATCTTGATAAAGAGGATATTTGGATGAGTGTAGTTCCAGCCCCTTTTGGCTTTGGATTATGGACAGCTCATATCACTCCAACGCTCTTAGGTGTTCCCTGTTTGCTGCAAGAACGCTTTGACGCACTGGAAGCTGCAAAGCAGATAGAGAAACATCAAGTTACTGTACTTTGCGCAGTCTCATCGCAATTCGTAATGATCCTTGATGCTAGTTCAGACATTGATATTTCATCTCTAAAAGTTATCTTCACGGGAGGTGAATCAATTTCACCGTTGCGAGCACGGGAGCTTGAAGAAAAGTCTGGGTGTCGTGTTTTGAACTTCTATGGCTCAAACGAAACGGGGACACTTAGTGGAACTACGATTCGAGATCCCGCCGACAAACGCTATACATCTGCTGGAATGGTAATCCCTGAAATGCAGGTTCGTCTTTACGACCCTAAAAGTGGTGAACGGTTAGCAGACGTAGGGCAAGGGCAACCGGCATGCAAGGGTCCTGCCCTATCTCTAGGCTATTGGAAGGATGATAAAGCCAACAGTAAGCTCATAACAGATGATGGTTGGTTTCTGATGGGTGATTTAGTAGAAATTGATTCTGAAGGGTGGTTGAAAGTAACGGGCAGAGTATCCGACATTATAATTCGCGGTGGCAAGAACATATCGGCATTGGCGATTGAAAGACAAGTAGAATTACACCCAAAAGTAGCTTTAGTTGCTGTTGTGCCAAAGCCTGATCAAAAACTCGGGGAGATATCAGCGGCTTACGTGCAGCTTCATGCCGGAGAGAGTCTGACTCTTGAGGAGTTGCAATTCTTCCTAAGATCACAGGGTGTATCAATTGAATGGTGGCCTGAAGTGTTGAATGTGGTGGAAACTCTGCCGATTTCGTCTGGGGGTAAAGTTGCGAAAGGAAAACTCAAAGAGCTAATGATAAGCAAGGAGGAAAATCAATGAAAGTTATTGTCACGGGCGCAGCTTCGGGCATCGGCAAAGAAGTAAGCGATTATTTATCTTCAGAGACATATGAGGTCATTAGAGTTGACGTGCAAGAGAAATTTGGCGCCAAACAACTGGATGTAACTGATGAAGCAGCATGGAGTCAGCTCTTCGGTGAGGTTGGACCTGTTCAAGGGTTAGTTAATTGTGCTGGTATTAGAACTAGAGGCACGATCTTGGAAACTTCAATGGCTGTCTTTGAGCAGCATTTAAAAGTTAATGTGACTGGCACATGGCTTGGAATCAAGGGTCTATTTAATAGCCATGAAGTTGGTAGCGAAGCTTCGATAGTGAATATTTCCTCTGTCAACGCGTTAATTGCAGTTCCCGAACAGGCCCACTATGTAGCAAGTAAGGGCGCAATCTCTGCACTCACCAAAGCTGCAGCGATAGAAGGCGCTCAGATGGGAATACGGGTTAATGCAATAGGGCCAGGTGCAATACGAACACCAATGACCGCCGAGAGACTCAACGACCCTGAACAAATTTCTTGGTTGGAAGGGCGAATTCCGGCAGGGAGAGTTGGGGAGCCAAACGAAATTGCTTCCGTCGCTAAATTTCTTTTATCCGCTGAATCTAGTTATATAACAGGTACCACTATTTTCGCTGATGGTGGTTGGACATCAAACGGGGTTTAACATGTTTCCATTATCTGGTTTTTATCATTTCGGTCTTGTAGTAAGTGATTTTGATGGGGCGCTTGATGAACTTTCATCAAATTTAGGAATTGAATGGGCAAATGTAACCGAATTTGAAATTGTCTGCGAGCAGCCCAATGGGATTGTGACCGCAGATATGAAAGTGGTGTACTCAACAACAGGGCCACCACATTATGAAATAATCCGGGTTGCTCCCGGTACCGTCTGGGGGCAAGCAGATTTGGGGATTCACCACTTAGGTTTTTGGACTAAAAACCTTCAAGAGGACCATGTACGTCTCACTAATTCTGGTTACATGTGGGAATCAACATACTATAACCCAGATACCGATGGACCATTCGGTTTTACCTACCACACACTTCGAAACACCGGCTTGAGGATTGAATTAGTAGACATAGCACGTAAACCAGCTTTTGATAACTGGATGGCCGGTGGCGACTTCCCTTCCGCTATGGAGCCTGGGGGAATGGAGAGTTGAAAAATACTGCCGATATTGTTGTTATAGGAGGCGGGCCAGCCGGTGTCGCGACTGCTCTTGAGGCATCAAAAAACGGAGCTTCTGTCCTGCTTCTTGAGGCTGATACATTAATAGGTGGCAACGCGGCACGATCAACTGGCTACCTCGCTTTTCAAGGCTTTGCGATGCAAGACAAAGAGGGTTTTGAAGATAGCGCTGAAATTTTCTATGCAGATATGGTTGAAGAAATTAATCGCCAAAAAGAGAATTATGGCATTGAGTTTGATGCAGAACTCGCAAAAGTCTTCGCTCAAGAGTCTGCAAGCACTTATGACTGGTTGATAGATCTAGGGTTTGAGTTCAACAGGTTTCTGCCTAGACCACTCCAACACTCTGTAAATAGAATGGTTGACGTGGCAGACACGAGTATGTTCACAAAAGTTTTCTCAGATGTTTTAGAAAAAAACGATGTTGATATTCGAACATCCACCAGAGCAAGAAGGCTATTAGTTGATAGGAGTGTGATAGTAGGCGTTCAAGCTGAGAACGAAACTTTTCGAGCGAACTTGGGGGTGGTCTTAGCAGCGGGTGGGTACCAAGCAAATTCATCATTACGAAAAAAATATCAACCAGAGGGTATGGCATCAACCCCTTATTTAGGAACTCAATATGATGTTGGGGATGGACATATTATGGGGCAAGAGGTTGGGGGAGAGTTAATTAATATGACTATGATTCCGCCACTAATCATGGTCGGCTCTGCTCTTGTCGAAGATTCAATAGCGGTAAATGCCCGCGGTAGCCGATTTCATGATGAAGCAGGGCCTTATGACTACAGAGTCAAAGAATTAAATAATCAACCAGGTAGGTCGGCACATTACATTTACGACAATCAGACCTATATGAAAAAAATACAACTCATTAACGAGATGCCAGAAACTCCATCGACCGCTAACTCATTGATGGAACTTGCAGAAATAATAGGGTCTGACCCTAAAGGACTAGATTCAGAGATTGCTCGATGGAATGATTTTCTTGTGTCTTCAGAAGAAAAGGACCCAGAATTTGGAAGGGTTATTCTTCCTGCCGGCAGAAGAGGAATTCTGGAACCTCCTTACTATGCCTCAAGAATGATCACCGGTATAAATTTCCCAGCAGGAGGATTCCGAGTTAACGCCGACTTACAAGTTCTAAATGTCTATGGCGAACCTATTCCGAAATTGTTTGCTGTTGGCGATTGCAACGGCGGGCTTGGGCCGGTGATTGGAATGGGAGGAATGAGGATAACGCCAGCGTTAACCCTAGGGCGGCTTGCAGGAAGAAAGATAGCTACTCAAAATTTTGAGTGTACGCCTAATCCTGAGCGGCTAGATAGTTACATACCAAGCAACGAAATGAAAGTTCCCGTCATCGATGACTAATTCAGTACAGAAAACTTTTCCTCAACTTTTAATAGAAGGTGCGAAAGACGACCCTAACCGGCTGTGCCTAGTGCTTCCAAAGGAGTCAAGTACATACGGTGAGATTTTCAGAGAGGCTCTCAATATAGCTAAGTCTCTAAAATGCTTTGGAATTAATAAAGGAGACCCAGTAGGAATATTGATGGCCAATAGCGTCCGTTACGTGGAGTCACTTTTTGCTATCTCTCTACTTGGAGCATTGCCCGTTCTATACAATGGGCGATTTAAATCACGCGAAATATCGCACGTAACTAAAGACTCTGGAATCAAGATTATTCTTACCAGCGACAAAGCAGACGAATTCACAAATTACGCCGAGCTTTTAAGCAAAGCTATTCCTGGAATACAGGGCTTAGCTGACTCGGAAAAAGCACTTGAGTTGGGGGACTATCCGGACCTCGAGCGGATAGTGCTGTTTGGAGAAAAAGAACGAATAGGTTTCCAAAGTGAACAGTATTTCTTAAATAAAGGGCATGACTTAAACGAACAAGACATACTTTCAATTGCCGATAATGTCGAGCTAAGCGATCTTGCAATAATGTTCTATACCTCCGGCACTACTGCAATGCCCAAAGGTTGCCCTTTGACTCATACCGTGCTTTTGCATGCAGGAATAGTTGGAGGAAGAGATAGGCTTTGCCTCGAAACCAATGATGTTGTTTGGGGGCCTCTCCCGATGTTCCATACTGCATTCACGCAGCCTTTTTGCGGGACACTTTCCGTACAAGGGACCTTCATATCTATGGATCATTTTGACCCTAAGCTAGGACTTGCGATGATCAAAGAACATCAACCTGACGTCATGTTCCCAGCTTTTGGTCAGCTAACCCTAGACCTCTTGAACCTGAAAGAATACACTGAAGAAGATTTCAGATCAGTGCGGACGATATTTAATGTAGGTCCAGCAGAGCAATTAGTTTCGATGCAAAAACTAATGCCCTATACGGTTCAGATCACAGCCTATGGGATGACCGAAATGGGTGGATCAGTTGTGATGAGTGATAGATCAGATGACCTCTCAGGACGGTCCGAATCGTCTGGCAAAGCTCTTCCAGGTAATGAAGTCCAAATCCGCCACCCAGAGACTCGAGAGTTATTAGGACCTGATCAAAAAGGCGAAATAGTTGCTAGAGGAGTCGGTGTGTTCTCTGGATATCACAATGATGTCGAAAAGACAGGAGAATCCTTTGATACTGAAGGGTGGTTTTTTAGTGGGGACCTAGGCTCAATCGATGAGCATGGAAGAGTAGCTTTCCTTGGCAGGTTGAAAGACATGCTGAAAGTGGGAGGAGAGAACGTCGCATCTGTTGAGATTGAGGGGTACTTGGCAACCCATCCAAAGATTAAACTTAGCGCTGTTGTCGGGCTGCAAGATGAAAAATATGGCGAAGTACCAGTAGCATACGTCGAATTGAAACCCGGCGAGGAAGCCACAGAAGCGGAAATAATAAAATTTTGCAAAGGAGAAATTGCCTCCTTTAAAGTCCCTAAACACATTAGGTTCATACAAGAGTGGCCAATGGGTGCAACAAAGATCTTGAAGTATGAATTGAAGGAGCGTATTGAAAAAGAAATCGCAACAAGTACTAACTGAAGTTGCTAACTCTATTCAGTTTGAGACCTCTAGCTTAAAAGATGCATCTATCAATGGAATGGGATAAACGTTTACGAAGACATAATTTCAGTCCAGAAGATATCACGAGAAGGGAGTTAGTTCTTGACCGCTTTGTATTTCAATTTGGGCGCGACAGTAATTATTTTCCTCAAATTCATGCTGTAGAAGATTGGGATCGGCTTGAAGATGAAAGTCAGATCAATAATCTCCGGAAATTGCGAGATATACGGTCGGGTTTGCGAAATGAGCAAGAAGTAAGAGAAAGTGTTAAAGC
>CENF01000273.1_pt1 | contig 15657 bp, 16 predicted proteins | sample 361291 | NCBI WGS metagenome assembly CENF01 (sample SAMEA2619399, study PRJEB7988) | marine metagenome | isolation source: saline water (ENVO:00002010), including | reverse complement strand
TCAACAAATGTCCAATTATCATTATCCAAAATTTCAATAAAACCAAGTTCATTCAAATCTGATATATTATCTACCCTGTAAAGGTCGGCATGAAAAATTTCTTCATCTTTACACATATATATATTCAATATTGGAAATGTTGGACTTGATATATTATCACTTGAACCTAAAACGCGACATATATTTTTAATTAATGTAGTCTTTCCAAGACCTAAATCTCCCTCAAATAAAATTAATTTATTCAAGGAATTATTTAAAACAAAATCACAGGCTTTATTTATTTCTTCAAGTTTATATGATATTTCCATCCAAAAAACTATTTATTACAAAGGAAAGGTTTTCCTCAGAAAAAATAAATTAATTTTTATATTTTTGCCTTGATGAAATTAAAAGCCCAAGAGGTTGCAGATTTAGTTGATGGAGTAGTTGAAGGTGATAAAGAATCTACAATTACAAAACTTTCAAAAATCGAGAGTGGAGATAATAAATCATTATCTTTTTTGGGAAATCCAAAATACAACGAATACATCTATAAGTCGAATGCTTCTATTATTATTGTTAATAAAGATTTAAAACTTAAGCAACCTGTAAAGCCAACTTTAATAAGAGTTGATGACCCAAATATTGCTTTTTCTTTATTGTTAGATCATTTTAACAATCAAAACCTTTTAAAAGTAGGTATTGATTCTAACTCATCAATGCATAAGTCAGTTAAATATGGAGAGAATTTATTTTTTGGAAATTTTTCTGTTGCAGAAGAAGGTGTAACTATTGGTGATAATGTAAAAATACAATCACAAGTTTACATAGGGGAAAATGTAAAAATAGGTAATAATTGTCTCATATACCCTGGTGTTAAAATTTACAGAAATACAGTTATTGGTAATGATTGTATTATTCACTCAGGAACTGTATTAGGGTCTGATGGTTTTGGTTTTAATTTTGATTCTAAGGGAAATACATTGAAGGTTGTACATAATGGAAATGTTATTGTTGAAGATGATGTTGAAATTGGATCTAATTGTACAATTGACAGAGCAACTTTAGGATCAACTCTTATAAAATCTGGAGCTAAGCTCGATAATCTTGTTCAAATTGCTCACAATGTTGTAATTGGAAAAAACACATGTCTTGCTGCCCAAGTTGGTGTAGCCGGTTCAACAACTATAGGTGATAATTGTTTAATTGGTGGACAAGTTGGAATTGCAGGTCATCTAAAGATAGGTGACAGAGTTCAAATGCAAGCGAAATCAGGAGTTTTAAAGAATATAAAATCTGATTCTGTTATTATGGGCTATCCTGCAATTAATTACATGGATTATAATAAATCTTATGTTCATTTCAAGAACTTACCCTCTGTTATGAAATTCATTTATAAATTGATGAAAAAGAATGTCGAATAAGCAAACAACCATTAAAAAATCAATATCTCTTGAAGGTGTTGGCATTCATACTGGAAATCAAGTAAAATTAACATTTATGCCAGCTCCAGCTGACACCGGCTATGTTTTTAAACGAATCGATTTAAGAAATATTCCTGAAATAGAGGCTCTTGCAAAATATGTGGTGGATACTCAAAGAGGAACTACACTAGAAAAAGATGGTGTAAAATTAAAAACCGTAGAGCATGTTTTAGCGGCCTTGGTTGGTCTTGAAATTGATAATGTTTATATTGAAATTAATGGTGAAGAACCACCAATTATGGATGGTTCTTCTAAGTTTTTTGTTGAAGCACTAGAAACTGCAGGAATTAAAGTTTTAGATAAAATCAGATCAGAATATATCGTTAAAGATGTTATTTCTTATGTTGATGAGAATACTGGTAGTGAAATAACAGTTATTCCCTCAGATAAATATCAAATAACTACCATGGTTGATTATGATACTAAAATCTTAGGCACGCAGAATGCTACTTTAAATGAATTAAATGAGTTTAAAGAAAACTTCGCAAATGCCAGAACTTTTAGTTTTCTTCATGAAATTGAGATGTTATTGGAAAATAATTTAATAAAAGGAGGTGATTTAAATAACGCTATTGTTTATGTTGATAAAAAGATATCAAATGATACAATGGATAAATTAAAAAAAGCCTTTAAAAAAGATAAAATATCAGTAAAACCTAATGGGATTTTAGATAATTTAAATTTACATTATCCCAATGAAGCTGCTCGACATAAATTATTAGATGTTATGGGTGATCTAGCTCTAATTGGTAAGAGAATTAGAGGTAATGTTATTGCAAAGAAACCAGGTCATAAGACAAATACAAATTTTGCAAAAAAAATCAGTTCAATTATAGAAATAGAGGATACTTTAAAAAAACATAAAAGTATTTATGATAAGAAAGCTATTATGGATGCTGATGATATAATGAATATATTGCCTCACAGACCTCCATTTTTATTTGTAGATAAAATTCTTGAAATAAGTGAAAATTCAATAACTGGTTTAAAATATGTATCCCCTGATGAACCATATTTTAAGGGACATTTTCCAGGGAGACCTGTAATGCCTGGTGTTCTACAAATTGAGGCTATGGCTCAAGTAGGCGGGGTTTTAGTTTTAAGTACTTTTCCAGATCCTGAAAACTATCTTACGTTTTTTGCTAGAATAGAAAATGCAAAATTTAAGCGAACTGTTGTGCCTGGTGATGTATTAATTTTTAAATTAGAGCTACTTTCACCAATCAGAAGAGGAATTAGTCACATGATTGCTAGAGCATATGTTAATGGTGAACTCACTACTGAAGCTGAAATGAAAGCAAAAATTATAGAAAAATAAATAATGAATCAACCACTTTCTTATGTTCATCCTGATGCTAAAATTTCAAAAACTGTTGTTATTGAACCTTTTTCAACAATTGACAAAAATGTTGTAATTGGAGAAGGTACATGGATTGGCTCCAATGTTACAATTTTAGAGGGTGCAAGAATTGGTAAAAACTGTTCAATATTTCCAGGAGCGGTAATCTCAGGTGTTCCTCAAGATCTTAAGTTTGATGGAGAAGATACTACTGCAGAGATTGGAGATAATACTGTTATTAGAGAATGTGTTACAATTAATAGAGGAACAAGTGATCGTAATAAAACAGTTATTGGTAAAAATTGTTTAATTATGGCTTATTCTCACATAGCCCATGACTGTCAATTAGGAGATAATTGTATTTTTTCCAACAACTCAACCCTAGCAGGTCATGTTTCGGTTGGTGACCATGTTACTTTGGCTGGGATGGTTGCTGTTCATCAATTTTGTAGAATAGGTAGACATTCTTTTATAGCTGGAGGATCTTTGGTTAGAAAAGATATTCCACCTTATGTAAAGGCTGCTAGAGAACCTCTTTCTTATGTAGGTATAAATTCTGTAGGTTTAAGAAGAAGAGGTTTTGATGCAACAACTATAAAATCAATTCAAAATATTTATAGAATTTTATTTCAAAAGAAACACAATAACACTCAAGCAATTAGTATTATTGAAGCTGAAGTTGAAGCAACGAAAGAAAGAGATGAAATTTTATCTTTTATTCAAAATTCTCAAAGAGGAATTATGAAGGGTTATTTCAAAAATTAAAATATGATATCTACATCTGATATAAAAAAGGGCCTATGTATTAAATATTCCAATGATATTTATAAAATAATAGAATTTTTACATGTAAAACCTGGAAAAGGACCAGCTTTTGTTAGAACAAAATTAAAAAGTGTTACCTCAGGAAAAGTAATTGACAACACCTTTGCAGCTGGACATAAAATTGATGATGTAAGAGTAGAAAATAGAAAATATCAGTATTTGTATAATGACGGCGAAACTTATCATTTCATGAATACTGATGATTATAATCAAATAGAAGTAAATAAATCAATTATTGAAGGAAGTAAATTTCTTAAAGAAGGTTTTGTTGTTACTATAATAATTAACACTGAAAATTCTAATATTCTTTCTGTTGAGATGCCCCTTAGCGTTATTTTAGAGGTTGTTTCATCAGAACCTGGAGTAAAAGGAAACACAGCAACTAATGCAACTAAACCAGCTATTTTAGAAACAGGAGTTGAAATTAATGTCCCTCTTTTTATTAATGAAGGAGACAAAGTGAAAGTTGATACTGAAAAGGGCGATTATATAGAAAGAATTAAAGATTAAGATGAGTATATTAGTTAATAAAGATTCAAAAATTCTTGTTCAAGGTTTTACTGGTTCTGAAGGAACTTTTCATTCTGAGCAAATGCTTAAATATGGATCTAATATAGTAGGTGGAGTCACACCTGGAAAAGGAGGTACAAATCATTTGGATAAACCAGTGTTTAACACTGTTACTGATGCAATAAATGCTACAGGTGCTAATACATCAATAATTTTTGTTCCAGCTGGTTTTGCCGCTGATGCAATTATTGAGGCTGCTGATTCAGGTATTGAAGTGATTGTTGCTATAACTGAAGGAATTCCTGTATCGGATATGTCAAGAGTTTATAGATATCTAAAAAATTTAGATTGTAAACTGATAGGTCCAAATTGTCCTGGAATTATAACTCCAGATGAAGCTAAAGTTGGTATTATGCCTGGCTTTGTATTTAAAAAAGGTAGAGTAGGTTTAGTTTCGAAATCAGGAACTCTTACATATGAAGCAGCTGATCAAATTTCAAAATCTGGTTATGGTATTTCCACTGCAATTGGTATTGGTGGTGATCCAATAATTGGTACAACAGTTAAAGAAGCTGTAAAGATGTTTTTTGAAGATCCTGATACAGATTGTGTTGTTATGATTGGTGAAATTGGTGGACAATTAGAAGCTGATGCAGCAGAATGGATTAAAAAATCTAAAATAAAAAAACCAGTTGTAGGTTTTATTGCTGGTGAAACTGCTCCTAAAGGTAGAACAATGGGTCATGCTGGAGCAATTGTTGGAGGCAAGGATGATACTGCTGAAGCAAAAAAGAAGATCTTGAGAGAATCAGGTGTTAATGTTGTTGATTCACCTGCTAATATAGGCATTGAAGTAAAAAAAATATTAAACTAATTAATAATGAAATTACTCGAAAATAAAAACATCTTAATTACTGGTGGAAGTAGAGGAATTGGTAAAGGTATTGTCTATAAGCTAATAGAACATGGTGCTAACGTGGCTTTTACATATTCATCTTCATCTGAAGCTTCAGATTTGATTGTAAGTGAGCTTAGTTCAGACAAATCTCTTTGTAAAGCATATAAAAGTGATGCTTCAAAGATTGAAGAATGTGAGAATCTAGTTGAAAAAGTAATAACAGATTTTGGCAATATTGATGTTTTAATTAATAATGCTGGAATAACAAAAGACAACTTATTAATGAGAATGACTGAGGAAGATTTTGATTCAGTTATTAGAATTAATCTTAATTCAGTGTTTAATATGACAAAAGCGTGTCAAAGAATTTTTTTAAAAAATAGAGCTGGAAGTATTATTAATATGAGTTCAGTAGTTGGTGTAAAAGGAAATGCAGGTCAGTCTAATTACGCAGCCTCAAAATCTGGTATTATAGGATTTTCAAAATCTATTGCTCTTGAATTAGGGTCCAGAAATATAAGATGTAATGTTATAGCACCTGGATTTATAAAAACTGAAATGACTGACAAGTTGTCTGAATCAGTCATTGAGTCATGGAATAATAATATTCCTTTAAAAAGACCTGGAGAAACTTATGATGTAGCAAATTTATGTCTCTTTCTGGCATCAGATTTGTCATCTTATATAACAGGACAAGTCATTAATGTTGATGGCGGTCTATTAACTTAATTAAAAATTTATCATGGAAAAACTACAAAAACTTGGACTCCCTATTTTAGTTGGAGGATTAATATTATTCATATTTCTTGCAAAAACGTTTGTAAATATTGGATATGGAGAAGCAGGTGTCTTATTTAAGACATTTGGTAATGGTGTTGTTACTGATGAACCACCATTAGGCGAAGGATTAAATTTAGTAATGCCTTGGAATAAAGTATACATTTATAATGTAAAACAACAAGAAGTGTTTGAAAGTAAAATGCAGGTTTTATCCTCAAATGGTCTAGATATATCACTTGATATTTCTGTGCTATATCAGCCTAAAATTGCTGAACTTGGTTTATTACATCAAACAAAAGGTTCAAACTATCTTAATGTCGTAATTATTCCGTCATTAAGGGCAGTTGCTAGAAGTGTAGTTGGTCAATATACTCCTGAACAGTTATACTCAACAAAAAGAGATGCTATTCAAAATGAAATATATGAGCAGTTAGTTTCTGATGTAGATGCTCAACATGTTCAGATTAATTCAGTTCTAGTAAGAGATGTAACTCTTCCTGCAAATATTAAAGCAGCTATTGAAAGAAAATTAACTCAAGAGCAAGAAGCCTTAGAATATGTATTTAGATTAGAGAAAGCTAGACAAGAAGCTGAAAAATTAAGAATTGATGCTGAAGGTAAAGCTAATGCTAACAGAATATTAAATAGTTCATTAACATCAAATATTTTAAAGGATAAAGGAATTGAAGCTACTTTGAAGCTTTCTGAATCTCCGAATACTAAAACAGTAATTATTGGATCAGGAAGTGATGGCTTACCAATTATTTTAGGAAATCAGTAATATTTATTTTTAAAATAAAAAAAAAGTAAGATATTTGTAAAAGCAATGATAAATCGTATTCATAATCATCATTTAAACATATATATTCTCAGGCGAGATATGTGATGATTATATACTTAATTATAACAAACCCGTTTGAGAAATCAAACGGGTTTTTTTATTTATAAATAATGAAGAAAATAAATTTAGCAATTCAAAAATCAGGAAGACTCAACAAAGAATCAATTTCACTATTGGAAAAAGCAGGTATTAAGTTTGACAACTTTAAAGATCAGTTAAAAGTTGATTGTCAAAACTTCCCTTTAAATATATATTTTTTAAGAAATAGTGACATTCCCAGATATTTATCTGATGGAGTAGTAGATATCGCAATAATTGGTCAAAATTTAATTCAAGAAAGTGAATTAAATATTGATGAAATAATGAATTTAAATTTTTCAAGATGTAGAGTTTCTATTGCAATTCCTTTAAATATGAAATACAGTGGACTTAAGGATTTGAATAATTTAAAAATTGCAACATCTTATCCTAATACATTAAAAAAGTTTCTTTCAAATAATAATCTTAATTGTGAAATACATAAAATCAATGGCTCAGTTGAGATTTCTCCTAATATTGGTCTTTCTGATGCAGTATGTGATATTGTTTCTACTGGAAATACTTTGTATAAGAATAATTTAAAAGAAGTACTTACAATATTTGATTCTCAAGCAGTTTTATGCAACTCAAACAATTTTGATTTAACAAAAAAGGAGATTCTAGACAAACTTATTTTTAGAATTAATTCTGTTCTAAGAGCAAAACAATCTAAATATATTTTAATGAATGTACCAAACGATAAAATTAAAATGGTATCAAGTCTATTACCTGTATTAAAGAGCCCAACTGTTCTTCCTCTTGAGATGGATGGATGGTCCTCTTTACATACAGTTATAGATGATGAGAAATTTTGGGAATCTATTGATTCAATAAAAGAAGCTGGTGCAGAAGATATCCTTGTTTGTCCAATTGAAAAAATGGTTTTATAATGAATATTATAATTAATCCTAGCAAATCAAAATGGGACTCTTTAACCCAAAGACCCTACACTGAAAATAATTCTGTTGTTGATTCGGTAAAAGAAATTTTTAAAAATGTTCAAAAAAATGGAGACAAATCACTTATTGATTATACCCTAAAATTTGATAATGTTAAAATAGATAAATTAAAAGTCTCAGAAAATATAATTAATGATGCGGACGATAAAATATCTTCAAATCTTAAGAAAGCAATTGATTTAGCATATAATAATATTTATAAATTTCATAGCTCACAATTACAAAAAAAAAACATAATCGAAGTTCAAAAAGGGATTAATTGTTGGCAAGAAAAACGTCCTATTAATAATGTTGGACTTTATATCCCTGGTGGATCTGCTCCATTATTTTCAACAGTATTAATGTTAGGTATTCCCTCTTTAATTGCAAATTGCTCAAATCGAATACTCTGTACACCACCAAATTTTAAAAATGAGATAGCTCCTGAAATTCTTTATGCATGTAAAGTATGCGGTATACATAATATTTTTAAAGTAGGTGGTGCACAAGCAATTGCAGCCATGACTTTTGGCACAGAATCAATTCCAAAAATTGATAAAATTTTTGGTCCAGGAAATCAATATGTTACTGAAGCTAAAAAGTATTCAATGAATTATGGTCTTTCAATAGATATGCCAGCTGGTCCTAGTGAATTATTAGTTCTTGCTGATGATTCTGCAAATCCAAAATATGTCGCATCGGATTTATTATCACAAGCTGAACATGGAATTGATAGTCAGGTAATTTTAGTAAGTAATTCAAAGGCTTTAATTGATGAAGTTTCTAAGGAAATTAAAATTCAAAAAAAAGATTTATCAAGAAAGGAAATTATTACTAAATCTCTTGAAAATTCAAAATCAATATTATTTGATTCAATAGATGATTCGATTGATTTTATAAACGAATATGCTCCTGAACATTATATTATAAATACTTCAAATGAAGAATATTGTATTTCTAAACTATCAAATGCTGGTTCTGTTTTTATTGGAAATTTCACCCCTGAAAGTGCAGGGGATTACGCCTCAGGAACAAACCATACTTTACCCACAAATGGCTATGCTAAGCAATATAGTGGTGTTAATACTGATAGTTTTTTAAAAACAATCTCTTTTCAAAAAATTTCTAAATCTGGTTTAATATCAATTTCAAATGCAATTGAAACAATGGCTTTAAGTGAGGGTTTAGATGCACATAAACAAGCAGTATCAATTAGAATCAATGAAAATTAAAGATTTAGTAAGAAAAAATATTGAGGAATTAACTCCATACTCCTCTGCAAGGGATGAATTTAAGTCCACTAGTGATTTTATTTACTTAGATGCAAATGAAAGTTCTTATGACAATAAATTAAATAGATATCCTGATAACAGGCATATTCAATTAAATAAATTGATTTCCTCTTTTAAAAATGTAAATACAAATAATTTAATTCTATGTAATGGAACAGACGAGTTAATTGATCTAGTGATTAGAGTTTTTTGTAATCCAGGTTTAGATAAAATAATTACATTAAATCCCACATATGGAATGTATGATATTTCCTCGAGAATTAATGATGTTGAAAATATAAAAATTGATTTAGATATAAACTTTCAAATTGATATTAATAAGGTATTATCAAGTTTTGATTCAAATACTAAAGTTATTTTTATTACAAATCCAAATAACCCTACTGGAAATTCCTTAAGTAATGAAGCAATTATTAAAATTATAGAATCATTTAAAGGAATTGTTTTTATAGACGAAGCTTATGTTGATTATTCCAATATATCTTTTTTAAAAAAAATAAATTCATATAATAATTTAATAGTTAGTCAAACCTTTTCTAAAGCTCTTGGACTTGCAGGTATCAGACTTGGTGTAGGTTACTCAAATCCAGAAATAATTTCCTATTTAAAAAAGATTAAACCACCATATAATATTAATTCTTTAACAGAGAAAAAGGCAATTGAATCTCTTATGAGGGAATATGTTAATATTGATCAGGTTAATGAAACAATATATGAAAGAAAGTTCCTAGAGTTAAAATTAAAGGAATTAGCTTTTGTTAAAGTTGTATTTCCTTCAAACTCAAACTTTCTTTTGATTAAAGTAGATGATGCTGATAAAAGATACAAACAGCTTATTGATTATGGTATAGTTGTTAGAAATAGATCAAATGTTAAAGGTTGTGAAAATTGTTTACGGGTTACTGTAGGAACTCCCCAGCAGAATAAAATTTTAATAAATACTCTCAAAAAAATATGAAAAAAATAATTTTTTTAGATCGTGATGGAACAATTGTATTTGAACCTGAGATAGATAAACAGTTAGATAGTTTCGATAAGCTTTCTTTTATACCTGGTGTTTTCAAATATCTCGAAAAAATCAATAATGAACTCGGTTATGATTTGGTTTTAGTTACAAACCAAGATGGGTTGGGAACAGACTCATTTCCACAAGATACTTTTTGGCCAGTTCAAAACTTTATAATTGACTCATTAAGTAACGAGAACATAAGTTTTTTAGATATTTTAATTGATAACAGCTTTGAAGAGCAGAATCTTCCAACTAGAAAACCTGGTTTAGGACTAGTAACAAAATATATTAACGATACTACAATTGATTTAAAATCATCATTTGTAATAGGGGATAGGGAAACAGATTTAATTTTTGCTAATAATATTGGTTGCAACTCAATTTATTTTTCAGAATCTCAGTCTAAAATTGAAAATTCTGAAACTATTTCAAGTTGGAAAAATATTTATGAGTATTTGAAGGGCTTAGAAAGAAAATCAGAATTTACAAGAAACACCAAAGAAACAAAAATTAAATTATCATTGAATTTAGATGGATCTGGAGAAAGTAATATAAATACAGGTCTTTCTTTTTTTGATCATATGTTAGATCAGTTATCAAAGCATGCCCTAATAGATATAGATTTAACTGTTGATGGGGATTTAAATGTAGATGAACATCATACTATTGAAGATACAGGGATTTTATTGGGAGAAGCATTTAATTCACTTTTGTCTAATAAAGTTGGTATTAATAGGTATGGTTTTGTTCTACCTATGGACGATTGTTTAGCACAATGTGCTATTGATTTTGGAGGAAGAAATTGGATTGAATGGGATGCTGATTTTAAAAGAGAAAAAATTGGAGATATGCCTACTGAAATGTTTTTCCATTTTTTTAAATCATTTTCAGATTCTGCAAAAGCAAACATAAATATAAAAGGAATTGGAAATAACGAACATCACAAAATTGAATCAATTTTTAAAGCCTTTGCTAAGTCAATTAAATCAGCAATAAGAAAGGATGAATCAAATATGGTTCTCCCAACAACAAAAGGAATTATATAAATGAATGTTGCAATTGTAGATTACGGTGTAGGTAATATAAAAAGTATTCAACATAGCTTGGATAGAATTGGAGTGAATCATGTTTATACAATGAATCCAGAGATAATCTTTTCTGCAGAGAAAGTTATTTTTCCTGGAGTAGGAGATGCTTCTTATGCAATGAAAAAATTAAAGAATAATAATTTAGATAAGCTAATCCCAAATTTAAAACAACCATTACTTGGAATATGTTTAGGAATGCAACTTATGTGTACTTATTCGGAAGAAGGAGATACATCATGCTTAGGAATCATTGATACTGAGGTAAAAAAATTTAATTCGAAGAAGAATAAAACACCTCAAATTGGGTGGAACAATATAAAAAACTTAAAAACTAATTTGTTTAAAGGGATATATGAAAATGAGTTTATGTACATGGCACATACATATTATGTTCCAAAATCACGATTCACAATCTCTGAAAGTGTATATGGCTTAACTTACTCTTCAGCAATCAATAAAGATAATTTTTATGGAACACAATTTCACCCTGAAAAGAGTGGATTAATAGGTGAAAAAATAATCAAAAATTTTATTAATGAATTATGAAAATTATTCCTGCAATAGACATATATGAAGGTAAGTGTGTAAGATTATTAAAAGGCGATTATAATCTTAAAAAAGAATACTCATCTAATCCATTACTTGTTGCTAAGGAATTTGAAAATAATGGTGCTACCAATTTACATGTTGTAGATTTAGAAGGAGCTAAATCTAATACTATTATCAATATAGGTGTTCTACGAGAAATATGTTCAAACACAAACTTAAAAGTTGATTTTGGTGGTGGTATCAAGACTAGAGACGACATTTCCTTAGCTTTTGATTTAGGAGTAAATCAAATAACATTAGGCAGTGTAGCTGTAACAAATAAAGACTTGCTAATAGATTCTTTAAATGTTTATGGAAAAGAAAAAATAATATTAGGAGCAGATTTTTTAGATAATGTCATTAAAATAAATGGATGGAAGACAACAACCGAACATAATTTATTTGATTTTATTAATGAATACTATAGTTATGGAATTAAATATGCAATTATTACAGATATTTCAAAAGATGGTGCAATGCAAGGCTCTTCCGTTGAAATATATTCAAAAATAATTGAGAAATTTCCTGATTTGAATCTCATTGCAAGTGGGGGAGTGACATATGAAAATGATTTAAATAAATTAAAACATATAGGATGTTATGGAGCTATAATGGGAAAGGCTTTGTATGAGAAAAGAATAGATTTAAAAAATATGATTAAACAATATGGTAGCTAAAAGAATAATTCCTTGCTTAGATATTGACAATAACAGAACTGTTAAAGGTGTTAATTTTCTTAATTTAATTGATGCTGGTGATCCTGTAGAATTAGCAAAATTATACTCGAATGAAGGTGCTGACGAATTGGTTTTTCTTGATATTACTGCTACAAAAGATAAAAGAAAAACATTATCCAGTCTAGCTCATGAAATTTCAAAAAACATAAACATTCCATTTACAGTTGGAGGAGGAATTAGTTCTATTGATGATGTTTCATCTTTACTTTTTAGTGGAGCTGATAAAATATCAATTAATACACAAGCATATAGGACTCCTAAACTAATAAACCAAATTTCATCAAGATATGGAAGTCAATGTGTTGTTGTTGCTATAGATGCTAAGTTAATTAATGACTGTTGGTATGTTCATCTTGTTGGTGGAAGAGAAAAAACAAGTACAAAGTTAATAGATTGGGCACTTGAAGTTCAAGAGAGAGGAGCGGGTGAGATTTTATTTACTTCCATGAATAATGATGGAACTAAAAATGGATTTGCAAATGAAATTCTTTCAAATTTATCTAAAAAGTTAACTATTCCAATTATTGCCTCTGGGGGTGCAGGAAAAGTACAAGATTTTATTGATGTATTTAATGTTGGAAATGCAGATGCGGCTTTAGCTGCAAGTGTATTCCATTTTAAAGAAATTGAAATAAAATTGTTAAAAGAAGAACTAAAACAAAATAATATAAAAGTCAGAACATGAATTTAGATTTTAATAAAAATAAAGATGGTTTGATTCCAGCAATAATTCAGGACAGTATCACTAAAAACATATTAATGCTTGGCTACATGAACCAAGAAGCAGTAGATTTAACTATTTCATCCAAAAAAGTACACTTTTTTAGTAGATCAAAAAATAGAATTTGGATGAAGGGTGAAGTAAGTGGTAACATTTTAACGCTTGAATCATTTAAAGTTGATTGTGATAACGATTCAATATTAATTAAAGCTATTCCCAGAGGTCCTACTTGTCATAAAGGCGATGATACTTGCTGGGGAGAAAATAATGAAAAATATTTTTTAAATAAATTAGAAGAAATTATAGAGGATAGAATATCAAATCCTAAATCAAACAGTTACATTTCTAATTTATTTGATAATGATATTGATAAAATTGCACAAAAGGTAGGAGAGGAGGCTACTGAACTGGTCATTGCTTCAAAAAATTCAGATAAAAAAGAGTTTATTTATGAATCTGCCGATTTATTTTTTCATTTTTTATTAATCCTTCAAAAAAGAGGATTAAAATTTAATGATGTCATAAATGAATTAAGAACTAGACATAAATAATTTTTCATAAAGAATTAAATATCTACATTTTTAAAATGAAAAAAATAATATTATTATTCGTTTTGCTTACATCATTTAACCTGTCTGCTCAAGATAAGGCTTATTGGATGTGCTATAATTTTTCTGTTGATAATCAAACAGATGCTAAAGAATTAGTAGATGCAGTTGACATGCTCATGAATGCTGAGGAAATGTCTATGATGCCATTTACTGTTTTTTTATTTGAAATTGAGTTTGCAAGCTCAGAAAATGATTTTACTCATCAATTATGCTTTCTTGCTGAAAATGCGGATTATTTAAAGGGTTGGGGCCAAGGTCCAGGTGAGTTTGCTGAAAGTATGTATTTAGGCAAAGTTTTTGAATCAGTAGCTACACCAGTCGCTAGTGTATTAGCTTCTCCTATTATTTTTGATCCTTCAAAGGCTGGTTATGAATATTCTAATGTTTGGAGTATTAAAGTTACAGATGTGCCAAAATTTGCAAGTTTAGCAGCAGAATTTATTGAAGCAAATTCTGATAATTTTGATGGAACAATTGAACTTCACGAAGCTATTAGTGGTGCTGAAAGTGGTGTAACACATTATATGGTTGCCAGATCAAATAATCTTGGAGATTGGTTAAGAGGAAGAGAAGCTGTTTTTGCTAATCCAAAATCACAACCATGGTTTAATAATTCAAACAAATATTCTGAATTTCTTGATTCATTTGCTGGAAGAACAATCAAAGTATATTCTCCTGAATAAACTTAGATTTAACTTAAATATAAACCCCCGAATTTTTGGGGGTTTTTTTATTGTTGATAATCAAAGTGTTAAATCTTAAATGAGGTTAAGAATTTTCAGCTTAGTTTATTATATTTGGGCAACACACGGAATAAAAGCAATAAATAATACCAAAATTGAAAAAGCTATTTTTATTTTTTTTATTCATTTTTTCTCTTAATATACAATCTCAAGGCTTAAAAACTAAGGGAAAGCTTATTGTTGATAAAAATGACAATGAAGTCCTTTTACGTGGTTACGCACCTGGTGGATGGCTAGTAATGGAAGGCTATATTATGCAATCCGCTGGTTTGGCTGGTCCTCAGCATGAAATCAGGGAAAAATTAACTGAATTGATGGGCTCTGACAAGACCGATGAATTTTTTCAGAAATGGAGAGATAATAATTTTACCAAAAGAGATGTTGATTCATTAGCCACATGGGGATTTAATAGCATTAGAATTCCAATGCATTATAATTTATTTACACTTCCTATTCAAGACGAACCTGAATCTGGAAAAGATACTTGGTTGGATACTGGTTTTGATATTATTGATAAAGTTTTGGAATGGTCTCTTCCTCATAATATGTATGTAATTTTAGATTTACATGCTGCACCAGGAGGTCAAGGTAAAAATGCTGATATTAGTGATTACGATGACACAAAACCTTCTCTTTGGGAAAGTGATGAAAATAAAAGAAAGACAGTTGCTTTATGGACAAAAATAGCTGAAAGGTATAAGGACAATGAATGGATTGGTGGTTATGATTTAATTAATGAAACCAACTGGCCTCTAGGGCAAGCTAATAAAGATTTAAAAGATTTATTTGTTAGAATTACTGAAGGTATTAGATCAACAGGTGATAGTCATATAATTTATATTGAAGGAAATGACTACGCAAATAATTTTTCAGGTCTAGTTCCACCCTGGGATGATAATATGGTATACAGTTTTCATAAATACTGGAGCTCTGTAAATGCTGATGATTTAGACTGGATATTGCCTTTACAGGAAAGGTATGATGTTCCCCTATGGATGGGTGAGTCTGGTGAAAATTCCAATACTTGGTACACTAAGTCAATAGAATTGTATGAGAATAATAATATTGGCTGGAATTGGTGGGCAATGAAAAAGGTAGGTGATATTGACAGCCCTTATTCAATTAAAATTAATGATGGATATCAGAGCATTCTAAATTATTGGAAAGGCGAAGCAAGTAAACCAACTGAAAGTGAA
>CENF01005168.1_pt1 | contig 15678 bp, 2 predicted proteins | sample 361291 | NCBI WGS metagenome assembly CENF01 (sample SAMEA2619399, study PRJEB7988) | marine metagenome | isolation source: saline water (ENVO:00002010), including | reverse complement strand
TCATATAGTTTAGTAGCACCAGAAGCAGCAGTTTTACTTGGAGAATAGTCATGTCTATACATGTCATAGGTGAAACCTAGACCACCAGTAGTTTGTTCTGGAGAAACCCAGTCAATTCTACGAGAGACTTGAACAGTATCAGAAGCGAGGACTCTCTTCAACGATATCATGTCATCGTAAGAACCCGAAAATTCGGAGAATGAATCGACTGCCTGTGGAGGCGAGTTTTCATTATCCCACGTTTGCGGTCTACCTATAAAAAGATAAACACGATCTCGTGTTGCACCTGCAGCTGTATCGCTTTGGGTTGCGTCTGGACCTTCGAGAGCCTTAATAAATTTTAATGCCGAAAAAATCCTAAATTGATCAGTTAATAGAGCTGCCATTTCCTAGTGACTATTGTCCTCTTGTTTATTTATGTCTATTTGGAACGAACTGTTGTTGAATACTCGATTCGTTTGATTCTATAATTTGCTCCACTATTACCAGATGCATTTTCACCACCCAATATTGCTTGTGCAGATGCACCAGCTCCAGTAGTATCTCCTGCAGCATTAGTAAACTGTACTGTTGGATGAAGGGCATAGAACCCATCAACACTTTGTACTATTCCAAATCCACCACTAGTGAGAGTAATATCCTTTACTTGGTCACCAGCAGTTGTCATATTAACAATACCAGTTGCTGTTATATCTCCGATGTCTTCAACAACTAGTGTTGGTGCAGCAGTATAGTTAGTTCCTGGATTCTGCATAACAAAATCTATTACAGTTGTATTGTATGAAAATTCATATAAGTAACCGTTCACGCCTTTATTAACATCACCCGTATTATACGGAACAATATCTTTAAGTTGTAAAATAGAATCTACTGGATTCCAAGAAACAACTGTTCCTCTAACGCCAGAAACAGAACCAGTAACAATCTCATTAACACCAAATGATAGACCATTACCCACTGATGGATCTAGGTATAGATTAACAAGTGCCTCATGTTCTACACCATCAGTCAATGTTCCTGCTGCACTAATAGTTGCGTATTTAAACGGAATAGCAGCATCTTTAATCTGGTCACCAACTTGGAATAAGGTTGTGTTTTGACCACCAAGTGTTTCTTCAATACCATATAACGAACTGTAAATACCACCATCAAGATTAATTTGATTTTCAAATGTTGTACTAGTATTAACCAAATCAATAATACCATCTCCAGCACCATCTAATTCATCATTATCTTCAAACTTCTTATCTATCATAAGACCGATAGGAACCGTCAAGGTAACAATACCTGGTCCTCCAAGATCATCTAATAGAACGTGGGGATTAAATCCACCAGTAGCACTATTGGCAACACCTGCATCAAATTGAACGATTGCATCTTCAGTAGATGGTCTACCACCATCAATAAATGCCAATTCATCAACTTCAAATGTAACTAAAAGTTCTCTTGTAAATTTATTAAAGTCATAAACTTTAGCAATTTTATTACTAGCATTCTCAACCTTTCTAATAACTCTATCACCGACATTAAATTCATATGCTGATGAACCATCAGGATTGTTCTGTCCGATATCAAGAATAACTCTTTGGTCATAATTAAAGTTTACACCTCTAGTTAATCCAGAAAATTTACCTGCAGCCTTATTGGTATAAGCTATAGTTTCCTTATTAAGAATGATTGTACCAGAACCAGGATACGCATCTGTAGAATCAACATATATTGTTGTATCTGCAGGAGCAACATCTTTAACAAGACCTGTAAGGTAATTAGCACCTGAATTATATGCCTGTCTTGCTCTAGTTTTACGCTTAAGATTAACAAGTTTGGTGAATATAACTGATGGTGGATTAACATATCCACTACCAGGGTCTGTAACTATTATTTCACTAATAGAACCTTGAGCGATTCTTGCTTCTGCTTTTGCCCCTATACCTCCACCACCAGTAATTAGAATATAAGGAGGTTCTTCATAATATTCACCAGAATCAACTATAGAAATATTTTTAACTTGTCCTAATGTATCAACCGAAGCAGCACCTTCAGCACCTTGTCCACCACCACCTTCAAATATAAGAGTTGGTGGAGTTGAATATTCTCTACCACCATTCATTAAAGAAAGACCAGTAATTGTTTGTACTATAGGGCTACCAGTAGCACCACTACCTTCTCCACCTAAAATTCTTGCTGTAGCAGCACCAAAATAGTTATCACCCATTTTAGTCATCTTAACATAATCAATCTGGCCAGGATTTGCAGCACTTAAAACAATTTCACCTTCTGCTCCACCTGGGAAAATAGATTCTTGTATTGGAAGTGTATCTCCTTCAAATGTAGGAGAACCATAAAAGCTATTTCCAATTATATAAGGATAAGTGGGATTCCCAGATCCATCCTCAGTCATGAAATATGCATATGTACCGTTAGGATACTCTGGAGTTACGGCAAATCTACCGTTGTATTCATCAAGAGTTCCTTGATTATCCCAAATATTATCTTCTACTAAATCTCCAAGAACATATCCATCTTGAACAGTTCTTGTTCCTATTGCAGCAGATGTATAAGCAAAGAAATATAATGCTAATGGTGCATCCACAGGAACGATGAATTTTATCTCTCTGGAAGAAGCTGTATTGAATCCAGCATTATATGAAGCATACGTTACTTCAGATCCTTCTAACCAATAACTAATACCAACTCCATTATACAAATATGAAGAATCTTGAGGAGTAGATGATACATGCCACCCATCTTCTGTTGCAGATAATAACATCTGATTGTTATACATCGATGCATCATTCTGTTGGAAAATATATGTATTACCTCTTAAAAGATTTAAGAATGAAATCTGACTACCATCATAATTGTAAGTACCATTAGCAAGAGTTACTGCATAAGTTACAGTTGCTGGTGTGGTAATTTGTGGTCTTGCACCTGCTATTTCAGCACCTGTTTTTAATCTATATCCAGTCGATTCCCTTGCAGATACACCACTAGAATTATATCCATAAGGACCATAAATTGGATAACCATCATAAGACATACCCAAGATCTTAGAGTGTCCATCAGCATGTCTACTGTAATCTGGTGAAGCACCACCAGCATAATAATCAGTAATATAATAATCATTAGTTGGTGTATGATCCTCAACAGTAGGATCTAATATCATATATCCTTCGTGACCTGCATACCCAGACATATATCTATGATTCTTACAATAATAATAGATACGATTAGACTCATCACTATTCATAATGAATAGAGGTTGCATCTCATTCTCATAATCTGTAGATGGTGCAGCACTAGCACCTGTACTATTATAATAAAGAGTGCCTCCATTTAATAAACCATCCTGTGTAGTACTGAACTGCATAGGATGACCATCTACATGATGATGTCCAGGAGAATTAGTAGCATCAGATTGATTCCATATAATCAAATAATTTGATTGTACTTTAATATTTTCAGGAGAAAGATAATACTGTCCTGGAACAAATGGACCAAATTCGTCAGAATCTACACCAAAATCAATATAGAAAATACCATTAGGGAATGTTGTTACTGGTTCTGCAATTCTAAAACTAAAACCAGTAGAACCTAAAAGTACATCATCTTCAGTAAATGTATTTTTAAGATCTCTTAGATATACATGTGTAATTACTCCTAGATTATTCTTTACAACCTTTGCAATTTCTCCTCTAGCATTGCCACCAATCTCATCTACTGTTCTACCAACTTCAACAGTTCCTAATGTTTCATCAACATTTTCAACTTGCAACATTACATTATCAAATTCTACTTTAATATTCCAAACAAATTGTTGTTGCTTACCCCATTCAAAGACACCATTTTTAGAAGCAAATTCATTAACAGTTTTACTCGATTGATATAAATATTGATTTCCATCAATTACTGCATCATAGGCATTGCTATTTTTAATATGAGTATGTTTTACAGCATCTATTGTAAATCCTGGAGGTGGACTTCCATCTGGACCCCATTCTGGTGTATGAACTAATCCACCGTTTGCCAATATACCAGTAACTTTATCTAATTGTTCTTCTCTAGTATCAGGATCTGGTACATCTTTACCTCCCCTATAAATAAATTCTTGATTAAAAGTACGATCTATTAATGCTTCGCCAATGGTAACTGCACCAGAGGTTGCAGATTTAAATGTATGAACAGTTGTATTAGATGCTGGTGCTGTTGATAATACTTGTACTGTAATTGTTGTGGAAGTAGTAGAAAGTATTGGTATAGCAGTGTTACATACTGGATCACCTGTACGAGGATATGTGTGATCTGTTGCGTGATTATCTTCAGCACAAGTAAATGTTAATGAATTAGTTGCTATTCTAATACGTTCACCTACAATATGAGTATGACTACCAATGGTCATTTCCATCAAACCACTAGTAGGATTATAATTAATTAGACCAGGTGTATATTGTTTAAAATCAGCACCAACTCCACCTCCAGGTGCTCGTTCATCTATAAGTGGTGTTGGTTTTGGATGATTATCAGAAGTGATAGTTATCCTATCTGAGTTAGTAGTAAACGTTCCTGCAGTTGGGGAATTTGGATGAGTCTGCCATATCTTGTTAATATCAAATGAAGTAACAACATTAGGAGTATCCTGAGATGGAATTATCTGTAACCTTAAAGGATCGTATCCTTTACCTCTTTCTAAAACTCTAACGTGTATTATCTTACCAGAATCATCATCAATAATTGGATACAATAATGCTGCCTGATCAGGAGTACCACAACCAGTAATAGTTAAACGTGGAGGATCTGCTTGAGAGTATGAATCTCCTCCGTCAACTACTCTTACTGCACGAACACCAAATATCTTATCGAAAATAGGTTCAATTACAGCACCACTACCAGGAACAGTTCTTGCCATATCTTATTAACCGATTACGTTTATAGTACCATTCATAGCAGCGTGTAATGTACACTGATAATAAAGAATAGATGGTGCGTCCATTGGAACTGTCCAATAAAGAACAGCAGTGCCACTACCAGTCTGACCAGTAGTATATGGGTTACCACTTAGACCTTGACTACTCTGTATTCTAAATGGGTGTGCAGATGATTGAACAGTATTATCAAAAGCGTACGTCATACCTTTCATAACAGAAAGAGTTGCATCAGCAGTTGCAGATGAAAATCCAGGTCCAGCAAATGTATAATCAGATGAACCAGAAGCATTTACTTCCCACCAAGTAATAGGACTACGAGTAACAACCCAGTTACTACCATTATAAAATAACGAATCTCCTTGCACTAAACCACCAACATCAGTGTCAGTTAGAGAAGAAAGTGTAGTTGTTAAACTACCACTAAAATCCAATGTTATAGTATCACCAACTACAGTCGTAGTAATGTTTGTTCCACCAGCAATAGTTAACGTATCAGTCTGACTATTGGCAGTTGTAGAACCAGTATCACCAGCAACAGTGGCAAATAAGTTTACGGAACTAACTCCAGCAGCATCATCGCCTGGCTTCCATTTAGAAGCAGTTGAATCCCATTTTAAAACTTGATTATTTGTAGGAGCAACAGTTGTTGTATCAATGTCCGAAAACAAATCAACACTAGAATACTCTGTTGCTATTTTTGCTCTTACATCACCAACACCACCTGTAGTGATATTAATGTTAACATATGGATTATCATCACCATCTACAGTAAAGAAGAATCCACCATAAGATGCAGCAGAAGGTGCATTACCTAATGCTGGAAATTCATTTTTATACCCTAATCTCGTGGGGAAGTCGATATCTCCAGTTGCACCATCAAAAGTAGCAGTAACACTGCCAGCAGAGATAGTGACATCGCCTGTCCCATTGGGAGCGAGAGCAATGTTTCCATTAGTTGAGGATACGATAGAATTTCCATTTACATCTAATGCAGCTGTTAATGTCGTAAGATCCATCGGAATGAAATTACTGCCATTATAGCGTAATACTTGTCCAACAGCAGGGTTTGTGACACTAAGTTGGATGTTAGTACCATTACCGATTGCCGAATATATCTCATTAAAATTATCGTTAACCTTGTCGCCTCCACCACGGAGGGTATCCCCCGTGTTGTCATTCGCTACCGTACCAAGATTTAGTGATTGCTTAGCCATTATCTGCTACAATTTTTAGTTATTTATGTTAATACTTCAGGGTCTACTAACTCTTCACCATATAGTGAAAGGTCAGGAGCAGTCCAATCATCAGGAACTGATGTCTCAACATCAATGTTAGGAGTGTTGTATCCAGTTCCAGCATTATTAATGACCACTCCACCAACACCAACTAGTGCATTAATATCTCCTTCAAAACCAGATATAGAGTCAACTCTAACATTTGGTCTACTTGTGTATCCAGATCCACCTGAAGTGACCTGTACGCTATTGATAAACCCTGATGTTAGATTTGCTTGTCCTTGTGCATTCTGTCCGAATACGGAACCAAGATAATCAAATGTGATTAAAGAGTTTGAAGATTCAATAACAGCAACTTCTCTATCTGATGTCTCACCTTGGATGTCAATAAAGTCACCAGGTTCGATAGGTGGAATAACTTCAGCAGCATCAACGTCTGCCTCAGAACCAACGTAGGAGAATCCAACGAATGTAGAACCTACACGAGGAATCTCAGAGAAGATGATACGTGAACCAACCAATTCAAAACCAACGCCTGGTTCCTGAATAACACCGTTAAGTGAAACGATGATATTATTCTCAGGTCTAATAGTTGTAGACTGAACACCATCTGTAAGCGTTAGTGAGTAGAATACATCATTACGCTTGAGGTTGAATGACTGACGTAAGGAGTCAAACTCGAATGAGATATCATCCAATTGTCTCAACTTACCTACGTAGAATCCTGTGAAGGATGCACCTAGTTCTGGTGGTTCTGTAAACTCTATAGAGTCAGAGAACGCTGTATATGCGTTAGCTGCACCTGGAGGTTGTAGAATACCATTAACGAATACGAGGAGATGTCCAGCTGGATCTGGTAGGTACTGAGTACCATTACCTGTGGTAAGTTTGAACGTAGTTTGAACACCATCAAATCCTTTGAATGCTCGTTTAACACGTGCGAGAAGTGCAACTTTATTTACTACGATTGCCTTATAATTATCAGCACTGATAATAGCGTCCTTAGTAACAAACGTTCCTTTAATATCACTTAGATAAACTCTCTTAAGAATACCACTATCACGTATATCCTGAATTAGAGCAGAACCAACACCAGGTGTCACAACCCTTGTAGTTACGGATGCGTAACCAACTGGGAAGTTATTTCCAACTCCATAATGACCTACGAGATCTCCATTTGTAAGAGGTGTTCCCATAAAGTCAGCAACATATATGAAATTATTATCTAGATCAACTTCAGAAATTATTGCGTAATTATCGAAGTCTTGTATACCACCAACAACTTTATAAAGTCTGTTACCAACAGTGAATTCATTCAATCCACTGATGATTGCGATACCCAAGCGTGTATATCCAGCAGATGCGATCCTATCACCAACTGATATATCAAAACCATCAAACTTACTAACTTCAATATATTGTCTGGAAACTTCTGGATAAACAACAGAAGTTGTTTCAAATGATCCTTGTAAAGTTTCAGTATCAACTGTCAGAGTACCACCTGTATTATCAAGTACAGCAGCTTCTGTGCGTATGAATGATGTTGGAGTAGCAGTAGCACCACTGGTGTATGCCTTGAATGGAACTGACGCACTGAATGTACCCTTAAGGTCTATAATTTGAATACGATCTGTAATTACACTAATTTGTCCTGTTGGTGGTAATTGTGCTCTATCAGACTCAACTACATCAAGAGCTGCAAATGTACCAGCATTAACTATCACATCCACGTATCTATAGTTCTCATCTTCCCATATACTATGAACAGTACCTGTTACAGCATTATCAGATACCTTTCTGATAGTCTCACCTACCCAGAATGGACCATCTGTTATCACAGCATCAAATCTAAATCTCTTATAAATCTGAACAATCTGACCTTCATTGACAGTCATGTTTTCTAATTCCGCATATGCACCACTGTTAAGTCCATATAAGTAATCAGAATCATTTAATCCACCACCCAAACCAACTGGTAGATTTCTAGTTCCATATGTGTAAGTAGGTACAGTAATACCATTATTAATAGTGATATTAGTGTAGAATGTATCTAAACCTAGTTGTCCTTTTAGGATATCTAAGTTACTTCTGATACATCTAGTTACTGTTTTATTTGAATAGTTTGATGCCGATGCAGAATCAAAGTACTTAATATAACTTGCAGCAGGTGAAGGTGATGTAAGTGTATCACTTATTGCCTCACTTGTATAAGTTTCTAAAGCACTTAACGCATAGGTCTTAACATTATACTCAGTGTCTGCATAGAATACTTCACCAAGTTGAGATGTGTATGGGTCAATAGTACCAATAGATAATTTAGCACCCCACATATACATACCACTTGCACCATCACCCAAGTATGATAAAGAATTAGTAGCATCATACATTAAGAATTGAGCACGTAATTCACTAAATCCGAATGATATTGTTGTTGTGATATATGCTCTATACCATCCATTACCATAAGGTACTGAACCATAAGCATCACCACTTATACCACCTTGAGGTTGGAATAGCGTTCCAGCAGTTCCTGAAGCAAGATCTAAATCAAAGAATACATCTTGCTGACCAACTGTACCAGCATCCATAACAAGACCAAATCTAACTTTATTAAACTCATCTCCCTTAAAGAATACTGAGAATGTGTACTGTTGATTATCGTCATCGGTAGCTGCTCCACCTTCGTCAAACGTATTGTTGGTATCGTCAAACTTGATAGTTCCATCATCCCATGTATCATAAGATGTTAAACTATAGTTTCTGCTAGTATAGTGGTAACCACTACTTTGGTAAGCAATTAATTTTTCTGCAGTTTGTGTACCATCTGGTGCTTGTGCAAAATCATCACTAATAACAATGTAACCAGGCATCCAATCACTTCTAATTGCTTCTGGATTTGTGAATAAGTTAGGTGCGGATACTTGACCTTGAATATTAGATTGTATATTCTTAGCAAACGCAATTGTTCTAACATTTGCTGGTTTGTTGATCCAAGTATATGGATAACCAACTCCACCTACCTGAACATTTGCTACAACACCAGAGCGTGTTCCTTCTATTTTATCATTTGCTTCCCAAGGAGCACCATACCAATTTCCAACAACTAAGAAACTACCTTCACTCTTATATTCAAGAACTACAGCAGAACCACCAGCAGCTCTCTCACTAAATATCATCTCACCAACTTGGAAGGCACCCGTAACATTTTCAATTTTAATGTTATGTCCGATGGTTGTATCGCTAATATCAGTTGTAATTAAATCGTGTACTAAGTTAGTAACAATTGTATTGAGCCAATCATCGTATGCCCAAACACTAGCACCAAACTGCTGTGTTACAAGAGTTGTAATCTCTTCTTTATAGTAACTCTGGTTATAAAGTAAGTTCTTAGCAGCACCTCTCATTGCCAACTTACCAGGAGCAAGCATATTGAGTGCAAGATCTACTAATTCCCTGAACCTAGTAACAACTGGACTCATATCAATTGGTAATAATGAATCTCTATATGCAGCTATAGTAGTGTAGTTGAAGTTATATGCTGGAGGAGACTCATTAGAATCTTTAGTGTATAATCTATTAAGAATTGCATGCTCACCCAACCACTTCATCTGCTCAATAGCATATGTTGTTGCTAATAACTCATCTTCGACGAAGTTAATTTGCATTGCAGTGGATAGATAATTTTCCATTGCTGCAATAGTACTATTATTTCCACCTGTTTGTAAGTCAGAAATAACACCCAACATAATAAGACCTATGTCACGAGCACATGTTGAAACACCGCCTGGTTCTGGATATAAGAATGCGTTGTAAAGAGGACCACCTTCTGCTAATTGGAATTGGAATTCATTAGTTACTAGTGTTGTTATTTCATCACCAATTGACTTTCTGTTGAAGTACAATCTATCAGCAGAGATTGCATAATCGCTATTTGTAGGAGCAATAATATCGTTAGCAATTTCTACTAAACTATCAATTGATTCTTGAACATCAATACAATCACCAGGAGCTATTATTCCATTAGCAGTTGCACTGACAAACGTATGAGCAGCAGTGTTAGTAATAGGATAATCTGGTTCCTTATTAACGTTAACAGTTACTGTAGTTGCTGTTACTGCAAGGATCTTAAGGTTTCTACCACTTGCATAATCTTTACCATCAGGAGTACCAGCAACACCAGAAGGACGTGGATATGTACCATTTGCAGTACCAGTTCCAGGGTCACAAGAGAATGTTAATGAATTATTTTCTATCTGAATATATCTTCCAACAATAAGTGAATGAGAACCAATTGTGATTTCTAAACTACCTGAAGTTGGACTATATACTGCTCCAGTTGCAGTAAATGGCATTGGAGTTGATTGTGTAATACCCCAATCACCAACTATAATTTTATCAGTATTCTCATAAGTTAAGTTACCAGTTACCGCTTGCTTCATGTAATGTGCAAGACGTAAATGAGCGTATGCAGATTGGAATAACTGTAAGCGAATGTGTAAGATAACATCATTAGCACCAAGATATCTCTTAGCAACGTTAACTGTATTAAAGTTACCACCTTGTCTAAGGTCTTTAATAAACTCACTAAGAATTAATGCTAAGTCAGTCTTACACTGTAAAGTACCATTACCACTACCATCAGCGTTTCTAGGCATATCCAAAAGAAGATCTGGATATAAAGTTAACATATCATGTGATGCTTTATCTACAATAGGACCAGCATTTGCTTCAACTAGATCTGCAGCATCTTGGAATCTATACTTATTATCACCACCAATTTGAGTTGCGTAGATAATATCATCTGTTGCATTGTGTAGTGAAATTGGGAATGTTTCTTCCAAGAATGCATATACACGACCTCCAAGGAATTCATTTTCTGGATCTGAAGTTAATTTTGATATTAAACCAAGATGGTCTGTAGGTGATGTTGCATTAGCAGATTCTAAAGTATCAGTAACTATATCAATTAAGTTTTCTACAGTTGCTTGTACATCTACACAATCCGCTACACTGTAATCCATAACAGTAACACAATCAGTTACTGCAGAAACAAATGAATGCTTTGTTAAGACCTTCTTAATTGCACCAGGGTCTGCACTTGAGAATGTATGAGTACTTGAAGGACTGTATATAACGTTATTGCTAGAAGCATTACCAGTATATGTGTGAACATAATCACCACCAGTTACAACTGCTGCTCTCTTAATACAGTTAGTTGCATATGTTTTACCAGCTACGAATGTATGTGTAGTAACGTTGGTAGAAGGTGTTATATCTAAAACTTGAACTTGGAAGGTATATGATGTCAATCCTGTAGATAGAACTTTCAACCACTTACCAGAAACAGGGTCAGTAGCACGTGGATATCTATGCTCAGTTGCATTACCATCCTTAGTACATGTGAAGGTTAATGAGTTATCATCAAACTTAACATACTCACCTGCATCCATATTATGAACAACATTAGTTGTAACAGTCATTATTCCTGTCCAACCACTATATGTTATTCCAGTTGGTGTATACTTATCATATACTGTATAGAAAGCATGTTCTGTAGTATTGCTAATAGCACCATTAGATACGTCAATAGTAACAGAGGTTGAAGTTGTAGCAGTAATAGGATGGGACTTATTATATCCCCAGTCAGATGTACGAGGATAATAGTGAATAGTACTACCACCATCTTGAGCACAAATGAATCCAAATGCCTGTTTAGCAATCTTAATACCATCACCTATACTAAGTTCATGAGCACCAATATCAATGGTTAATGCTCCAGTGTTAGGATTGTATGCTGTTGTTGAACCAGCTGCTAATGAAGGATTGTATCCTTTAATAGGAGACTTACCAACATTAACTTTAATCATACCATTCTGTGCTCTAACACCATTAGTTGTAGAACTTAAGAAAGCATGAGTAGAAGTGTCTGAAGATATTCCTACATTAACTTCAAATGTATCATTGGTCTTATTTGAAATAGCTAACCATCTTCCACTTGCAGGGTCAGTTGCTCTTGGATACTTATGGTCTGTTGTATATCCATCTAAGTTACATCTAAAGGTTAATGACTCATCAACAAGTTGGATGTAATCTCCATTACTAAGTCCATGACCAGTCAGTGTAATTGTCATTACACCTGTTGAAGGAACAAATGCAGCGTTACTAGCAGTACCTGAACTGTAATATACATCAGTTACAGGAATTGATTTCTCAGCACCGTAAGGATCTGTTGCACGTGGATATGTCTTAGTAGCAGTATTGCCATCCATATCACAAGTAAATTGTAAAGTATTATTCTGTATAACAATACTAGAACCTTTACGCATTCCGTGTTGACCAATTGTTAAGGTCATATCACCTGTTGATGCATCGTAAGTAGCAGCAGATGGTGTAAATGTCTGGTTAGTTCCAGCCGTTCCTACATTAACTGTTATTGAGGTAGCGTCTGTGGCACTAACTGCCATTTCTTTACCAGCAGTACGAACATCATGTCCAGGTCTAGGATAAGACTTGATGGATTGGTTATTATCCATCGTACATGTAAATCTAAGAGACTCATTATCAATAGTTACAAAATCATCAGTTGTAATATCATGAGCAAGAAGATTTATTTGCATCAAGCCAGTACTTGGATCGTATGTTGCACCAGTTGGATTATATGGTTTATAGTTTTTATTGAATGAAGTAGGACCAACGTTAACAGTGAATGAGTTTGTATCAAACTTAGTAATTGGTAATACTTGCTTAGATGAAGGATCTGTTGTACGTGGATACTTATGATTTGAACCCCTATCATCATATTCACATGTCATGGTCAATCCATGATCATCAATAGATATTGCTTTACCTTTCTTTGTAAAGCATCCACCCTTAGCACCTGTAAGAGTATGTGTATAAGCACCACCAGTTCTAATTACAGCACGAGTTAATCCATTTGCTACCGCAGATTGGAATTGGTGAGTAGTAGTATTAGAAGAAGTACCGACATTAACAACAAAGGTATCTTTAGTAACACTAGATACTAGCAAATATGTACCGCTAGATGGGTCAGTAGAACGTGGATATGTATGATCAGTCTGATAGTTATCTTGTAAACAACGGAATGTTATTGAACCATCGTCAAATTTAACCATATCCCCATTTTCAAATCCATGATTAGGAACTGTTACAGTCATTGAACCAGTACCAGGAGTAAATGCAGCAGCAGTTATAGTGAACTTCTCACCACCAGGAACGAATTCGTGTGTATAATCACCACCAAGAGTAAATGCTTTATCTACTGTTAGTCCACCTTTCCAAACGTGAGTGTATTGTCCACCACACTTAATAGCATCTGCAGAAGCAGACTGGAATGCATGAGTTGAAGTATTTGAAGATATACCAACATCAACTGTAATTACACCAGTTGGTCTCTTCATACTATTTGCAACAAATGATACAAATGTATGAGTTGATGTATCGCTAGACTTACCAATAAAGACATCAAACGTATCTGTCTGAACGTTATCTAATGGTAACCATTCAAAGTAAGATGGGTCTGTACGTCTTGGATATGCATGGTTAGTAGCATCACCATCTTTAGCACAAGTAAATGTTACTGCATTTTCATCCAATCTAACTTTATCATTTGCCTTAATTAATCCGTTAGCGGTTGCTGCTACCCATACATGAGTTGTATTGTTAGAAATAGGTTGATCACCAAATGCACTTCCAACAGTCAAATTGAAACTGTTTGCACTTGTGCGAAGAATTGGGAAGAATCTTCCACTAGCAAAGTCACTAGGTCTTGGATATGAATGGTTAGTAGCATTACCATCTTCAGCACAAGTAAAGACTAAAGAATTATCAGCAATCTTAACCATGTCACCAGTTACAAATCCATGAGCAGTGGAGTATATTTGCAATTCACCTGTTGCTGGATTAAATGCTGTACCAGTTTCTGCAGTCTTTGTAGTTGGAGCAGTTAATCCATGACTAGCCATAGTTATGGTCATCATACCTGTGGTTGGATTATATCCTGCTAATGTTGGAGTATGTGAAGTAGTTACAACATTTTGAACAGCAGTTGCAGTGTTGTATGCATAGTCAGCACCACCAGGAGCATTAGAACCAGATGCACGAGGATATGTCTTATCTGTTGTTTGACCATCAAGATCACAACGGAATGTTAATGAATCTTGCTCAATGTATACAGAATCACCAGCTCTTGTAATTGCATTTTGAACACAACTTACAAATGTGTGAGTGTAATCACCACCAGTAATTACAGCACCTGTTAGAGATGAATGATAGTTATGAGTACCAGAATGACTAATTGCCGTTCCTGGTGACTGGTTAACGTTTACAGTAATGGTTGTTGCATCCTTAGCAGTAATATTAAGTGCAGTATTATATGCATAGTCTTCATTATCAGTTGTATTAGCACCATATGATCTTGGATATGACTTCTGAGTACTGTATCCATCTCCACCATAATCACAAACAAATGTGATTGAATTATCTTTTAATCTTATGCTAGTTCCAACTTCTAAACTATGTGTACCAATTGTAATTACTAAGTTTCCAGATACAGCATCGTAAGTTGCATTAGAAACATTGAAATCTAATTGTGGTGAAGTTCCTACGTTAACATCAAATGTATTATCAGTAACGTTAGAAATTAACATCCACTTTCCAGACTGAGGGTCGGTAGATCTTGGATAGGTATGATTGCTACTGTGTTGGTCTAATGAACATGTTAAAGATAATGCATTATCAGCAACCTTAATCTTATCTCCAATTACAAATCCATGATTAGGAATAGTAACTGTCATTACACCAGTTGTTGCAATATAATTTACATCAGTTGCTGTATGATTCGTAGCATCTTTAATCCAATGATTACCAACAGTCAAGTCCATGATACCCGTAGCAGGATCATAGGTAGCAGCAGAAGGAGTATATCCGTGGAACTTACTCGGACCAACATTAACAGTAAAGGCATTATTATGAACCTTAACACCGTTAGTTACTCCAGAAACAAATGTATGTGTATAAGCACCAAATACAGTTCTACCAACAAATACATCAAATGTAGTACTAGTAGAAGCTTCTACAACACTCCATCCTCTTCTAAACACTGGGTCAGTCTTACGAGGATATGCATGGTTTGAAGCATTACCATCTTTAGTACAACTAAAGGTAATAGCACCTTCTTCAAATCTAACCATCTCACCACTAACTTTCATACAAGGGTTAGAAGTTACACCAACACATGTATGCTCACTAAGGTCTTGGGACTTACCAATAAACAAATCAAATGTATTTGCAGTTCTATTCTGTGCAGGTAACCATTGGTCTCTTGCAGGGTCACCTGAACGTGGGTAGTAGTGGTCTGTTGTCTCATCATCCAATCCACAACGGAATATGAATGCTCCATCATTAAGTTGAACAAGGTTACCATTGTATACCTGATGAGCAGATGATGTAATGGTTAACATTCCAGTAGCAGGGTCATAAGCAGCACCAGTACAATTTCT
>CENF01047263.1_pt1 | contig 15748 bp, 13 predicted proteins | sample 361291 | NCBI WGS metagenome assembly CENF01 (sample SAMEA2619399, study PRJEB7988) | marine metagenome | isolation source: saline water (ENVO:00002010), including | reverse complement strand
ATGAAAAAAGGATTATTAACCGTTTTGGCTGCCTCACTAGTTTTTGTGGGATGTCAAAACTACGATGATCAATTTGATGACTTAAACGCACAGATTAGTGCATTAAAGTCTCAAGTTGATGGGTTATCATCTTTATCTGCTCAAGTAGCTAGTTTATCAGGTACTATTAGTGGTCTTCAATCAGGTGTTGCTGCGGCTCAAGCTGCTGCTCAATCTGCTTCTGTTGCTGCTAGTGGAATTGATCTAACTAGTCTTTCAGCTAGTCTTGCTGAGCTTGAAACAAAAGTAAATGCTGTTCAAACATCCCTTGCGGGTACTGCTACAGCTGCTTCTGTTGCAACTCTTCAGGCTGAGATTGATGCTATTGAAGCGGATGTCGATGAACTTTTAACAACTAGTAACATTTACTCAACTGCTGTAACTGTTAATAGTGCGTCTACATTAGACGCTGCACTTGCACTAGGAAATAAATTAAATATTCTTAATGCTGCTGCTACAATTACTGTTTCTACTGCTATGGACCAATCTAAGGTTCAAACTTTAGTAAACAGAATTAATACTATGACTGGAAACTTAACTTTCAATTCATCTAGTACAACTGAAACAACTTTTGAAAACTTAACATCTGTATCTGGACTTTACGTAAACCAGAAAGGTGGTTATAACTTCAAAAATTTAACTTCAGCTGCTGCTATTCAATTGAATGATCAGTATAAAGCAAACATTTCTGTTATTGACTTTAGAAGTCTTGCAACAGTTACAAGTATTGCAACTACAGATTCTTCTGATTCTGATACTGCTCACACAATTTCCTTTAATCAAGCTACAGAGTTACATTTAACGGCTTTAGCTAGATATCCTGGAACAAGTTTAACTATTGTTACTAAGGAAGGCGCAACTTTAGCTATGGGTGTGCTTGATGATAAAGATCTTAACGGATTATACGAACAAACCAGCGTTACTTTAACTGGACCTTCGTCGTTTACAACTACATTATTAGATGATGGTGCTCTATCATTCACAAACGTTGCTACTGTTAACGTTACTGATTATAGAGGAACTATTTCTGTTAATACAGGTGTTGAAACTTTCACAGGTACAGATATTGCATTTTTAACTGTTGACTCTGGTGCGGATGATTTAACAACGATAACTGCTGATATGAAAAGAGATGATGAAGCAACGTTAACTTCTACACAGACTGCTGCATTAGCTTATGATGCTTCTGGTGGTAACAACGGTGATATTTCATTATCAGGTTTAGCAAATTTAACAAGCGCTACTATTTCAGGTGATGCTGGAGATATAGTAATATCTTCTAACCCGAATTTAACAACTGTTACAATTTCTGCTAATGCTTTTGATTTAACTATGGATGATGATGATAACTTAACGTCAGTTACTGTAACTGGTGCTAAGTTCCATGATGTATCTATTACGAATCATGCTGATTTAGCGACGCTAACTTTAGATCATACTACTAAACTTCCATCAACTTCTTCAACTGCAAGTGAAAAAGCTGCTGCTTTAACTGTTACAGGTAATGCTTCATTAACTTCGTTAACGAATTCGTCTGACGATATTGATGCTTTAACTGTTACAGGTAATGCTGCTTTAGCTACTGTTAACTTTACTGGATTAGCTGATGATGGTTCTGCAACAAGTGCAACTGCTGCTGTATGGAATAACAACCTTGCTGTTTCATTAGTTAAGGATGGTTATAACACAGGTACTGGTTATACTCAGTATACATCTACTGATACAGGATCAATTACTACAACTTCAGGTATTGACACACTTAAGGCTTGGCTAGATGCTACCGTAGGTGTTGCTAGTGGAACAACAGGTATATATGTATTTGTTGACCAGGTTGATAAGTATGAAGTTCAGTCAACTCTAAACGGTGCGTATACAGATACTGCTGTTCCTTCAGCTCCTTCAGTGACTACTGAAGCTACTGCTAATTCGAATTCAACTTCGATTTATGCGATTGTTGCAAAACAAGCTGCTGAAACAACTACTTCTGGTACAAACTTGTCTGAAACAATGACTAAAACATTCCCTGCTACGAATAATTCAATAATGGAAAGAGAAGAAACTCTTACCGCTCAAGAAGGATTCTTTATTAACGTTGGAGGATTATCTAAAACTTTCCAACAAGGGGATTCTTATTCAGCTGCTGCTAATGGATCAACTGTTGCTACTGTAACAGATTTAATTTCATACATTAATGCAGATACTTCGTGGGCAAACACTGATATAACAATTACTGCATCTAGTGGTGGTTACTTAAGATCATTACAAACTGTTAATTATACTGATGATCTTGGTGCTGCACAAACTGTAAGTGCCGCTGGTACTCTTTGGTATAAATTAGGTACGACTACTAACTCTGGTGCAACTGCTAACCTTACTGCAGGTGGAGGTGCTGCTAATATAGCAATGCAAGTTGCTGCGAAAATTGAAGCTCACACTCACCCAGTACACGGTGGATCAACCTATAATGCTGTTGCTAATGGCGCAGTAATCGAGGTTACTCAGGTGGTTTCAGTATCTGGATATGCTGATGATGTAACAACTGGTGCAAGTGTACCTACTATATCTTTCGTAATTGATGCGGCGATGACTTCTACAACTGCAAAGTTAGGAGAAGGAGATGCTGAGGATATTAATGCATATAGTGGTTCTACTGCAGATGCTGCTGTTTCTAACACTGCGATACAGGGTAGTACTAACGGATTTAACTTATCTATAACTAAGAAAGATGTTGTAGGTGTTACGTTTAAATTAGTAAATAGCTCTACAGCGATTGCTAGATTAAATAAGCAAAATGAGGTTATGATGGCTCAAGGAGCTGCTACTTCTAATGTATTAGGAGGTATTGGTTTAGCTGGTAGTACTTCTGTTACTCTTGCTCAGCCTGCGGTTGAAGTTGCAAATACGTGGAATGTTCATTCTGCATTTTTAGTAAGTGGAACTCACTTTATTGGTGGTCCAAGTGCTGCTTATGCTGTTGTGTTCAGCTCGATTTCATCTGCTACAACATCAACTTCCCAATCTGCTGCTATCACAGATAGAACAGGATGGCTATAAGAATTTAGTACTTAACTAAATTTTGTAAAAAATTCCCTCTCTTTTTAGAGAGGGTTTTTTTTTATAATATATTTGCAGTAGAAATATTATGAGAAAAAATTTAGTTCCAAAAGTTTTACTATTACTTTTCTTTATAGTTCCGTTTACGTTTCCTAATGCAATAACTGGAATACAAGAGGTCTTAGATATTAATACTTTGAGATTATATCTTTTTAGTATAATAAATACACTATCCCTAGGCTATATTTTATACGATACGAAAACTAAAGTGATTTTTGATGCAGCTATTAAAAGCAAAATATCGATAATTATTGGTGCATTTATTATATGGGGATTAATCTCTTATATATATGCATTTAATAAAACTGAGGTAATAGTAAGAGCGTTTACATTTATTAATTTCTATTTGTCATTTATAGTACTTTATGTCTTTATTAGATTTTTTAAATTTAAGTTTATTGAAATTTGTTATTTCATTTCTTTTCTATTAATCTGTCAAGTTGCATTCTCATATTATGCTTTATCTATAGTGACAGCTTTGAGGGCATATGATTTTGCACAAAACTCTCTGATTGTTGGTGTATTTCCTAATAGAAACGTAACTGCTGCAATTTATTTGATTCAGCTACCTTTTCTAATTTATTTAATAAAAGAATCAACTAATAGAGCTATCAAAATTGTAGGATTTATTCTAGGGTTCTCAGTTATGTTCATACTTTTTCTTCTTGCATCTAGAACTTCCTATGTTGTAATGGCAGCATTAATTATTATTGCCCTTGTCATTTTTATTATACGTAGGGATAAAATAAGTAATGTTACTACAAGTATTTTAGGCTACCTAACAATGCTAATCCTATTAGGATATATTGCTACGACTATTACCCTGGGTTCTAATAATGAGGCAAATATGATAAAGAGGATGCAAACGATTGATTATTCAGAAACATCAACTAATACAAGAGTAAGATATTATACATTTGGCGTTAAGGATTTCTTTAAAAATCCATTGATTGGTTATGGTTTAGGAAATTTTAAAATTATTTCTGTTGAAAGAGATAAAGAAAATATAAATAGTTATGTAGTCCCATATACAATGCATAATGACTTTTTAGAGGTTGCTGTTGAATTAGGTATTGTAGGCTTAATATTATTTGTTTTAATTTTCACCTATCCTTTATATTTAATTTTTAAGAGATTCAAGATTTTAAATTTTAACTCTGTACATATTATACTTTTATTAAGCATATCAGTCTATTTAATTGACTCTAATTTGAATTTTCCATTCACTAGGTCTGTTAGTTTGTTTTATTTAGCACTTATTTTGAACCTTTTAATTTATTATGCATATGAATATAACGATGAAACCAATTAGAATATTATTTTTGATTCTGAGTATTATCAGTCTTTATGCTCATTATTTAATAAATGAATCTTCAGAGTTACAGTTTATATTGTATGAAGACATGAAGCAAGCTGATTATAAGGAATCATCAACAGCCAGATTTGAATCTGCTAATTTTGATTTTCCAAATTTATCCTTGTCAGTAATACCAATTAAATCACTTGTTGCAAGATATTATTTTCTTGCAGGAGAATTTAACAAGGCTCTGGAATATTTAAATGAAAGTGATAGAATTAACCCATATTTGATGTATAGTGAATCTCTTAAGTCTGAAGTTTTCCAATATCTTGGAGTAAAAGATAGTTTAATTTACTATTCAGAGAAAGCATTTACCGGAATACCAAATAATGATAAACATTTTCTTTATTTAGCTAAGACTTATGCTAATAGCGGAAGGCTCTCTGAAGTCGACTCCATATTTAAAATTGTTGAGAACGGAAGGAATGTTAGGATATGGAGAATATATTTAACCACACTCTTAACTGATGAGACAATAATAACAGATTATGGAAGATCAATTGCTAAAAAATCCCGTGATTATTTTCCTGTCGATCAATATCCAGAAATTGATATTCCATCTAAATACGTTTTATATGGAACAGATAATATAAATAAATCAATTGACAAAGAATTTGAAGCAAGAGAAGCCTTTGAGAATAAAGAATATTCAAAGGCAGCAAAACTATATACAGAGGCTGGTAAATTCAATCCATCTGATTATACGCATTTTGAAAATAGTGGAGTTAATCATTATCTCGCTAATAATCTTGATGAATCATTATATTTCTTAAATTTTGTTATTGATTCATTAAATCCAAGAACTGGAAAGGCAGAATTTGTTGCTGCTAATGTTTATGTAAAGAAAAATAATAGAGAACAGGCATGCAAATATGCTAATTTAGCAAGAATCTACAACTACCCGGGGTCATATCAATTCATTTCTAGCTTTTGTGCAGGTAATTAATAATGCTAAGACTAAATTTTTTTAATAATTATTATACAATCTATTTTGTATTCTTGACTCTTGCAATTTTTTCTCCAAAACTTTCTGCAGTTGATAATGTTAGTCTAAGGTGGTTAATGGTATCAATAGCAAATTTTTTATTTATTAGTCATCTTTATTTAACAAAAAAAACTGTTGATCTTAGAATTTCACTACAATTAAAATTATTTATATCCCTATTTTTAATATCAATTATCAGTATCATATTTTCAATTAATTTAGTTGAGTCTATAGTTTCAATAAACAAGATTTTTATAATACTCTCGACTTTAATTTGTTTCTCATTAATAACTCATTATGATCAAAAACTTCTTGATAAGCTTACTTTAGTTATAGTTCTATCAATTGTATTTGAATCCATTTATGTTTATTATGATTTACTAACTTCTGATTCAACTTTTTCTGGAGTTTCAATGAATCGAAATATTAGTGCATTTTCAATTTTATTAAAACTTCCTATTTTTTTTCTATTTCGATTAAAAAACCCTAAAAACTATAATTTACTATATCTTTTTCTAGAGCTATTTATAATTTCTTCTATAATTTTATTAGAGAGCAGGGGTGCTATTCTTTGTCTTTCCCTTATTTATTTTTTTAAAATATTTTTAAAAAATGAAACACTACAATCTTTATTCAAGTTCTGTGGAATTATATTTTTTCTCATTTTATATGTTCCTTATTCAAATTTTCTCAGCAATAAGCAGTTTGTTGGAAGTCAAATTCTAGTAGATGAATCTGTAAGCCTTAGAATTGATTTTTTCTCGAATTCTTGGGACTATTTTTTAAATAATCCCATTTTTGGAAATGGTATAGGTATGTGGAAAATTATATCTAACCAAATGTCTATTGGACAGGTTCCTTACTACGTTCATAATGATTTTCTTCAGTTTCTTGTTGAAACTGGAATATTAGGACTTATTTGCTATTTGTTATTTTTCCTTTCTCTACTTTATATTGTTGTAAAAAAATGGAATCCTAATACATCAATTTATTTCCTATTTATAATTTTTATTTTCTTCTTTGACTCATTAATTAATTTTCCTTTTCATAGGCCACAGCAAATTATAGTGTTTACTGTAATTGTATCTGCATTTATAATCCCTTTGAATAGTTATAAAAAAGAGATAAATAAGGGCATTTTACTAATATTATTACCATTGATATCTGCTTCTGCTTTTTCTTCTTTTAAGGAACTTAATGCCTCATTTAATGAAAATAAATTTAGAATTGACTTAATTAATAAACAGTATACAATTAATAAGGAAGATATAGGCAGAATCAATTATAAATTCCCAAATCTTTCCTCCAATACTGTGCCTTTCTCAAGTTATATATCAAGATATTACTTACATCAACAAGATTATATTAAAGCAGACATGATGATTGACTATGGAATAGAAGCTAATCCTTATCTATCCTATTCAAAGGATCTTAAACTGGAGAGCCTATTGACGCAGAGTAAATTTCTTGATGCATTAGAAGAAGTCAAATCTCTATTAAGTAATCGTGTAAATTCAGAACTTTACTTCGATATATTTTTCACTTTAAGCCAACAATTAAATTTAGAGAATGAATTTATAAATATTTATCCATTAATAAGTAAAATAGGGGATGAGGCATTAACTGTGCAGTATTTTTCCTATTACAATAATCTTATGACTATAAATAAAGATAAATTTATTGAGTTAATCTCAAAGGCAATTATCCAATTCCCTCAAAGTTCTGAGCTAAAAATTTTATTATTCAACCTAAAAAATTAATTGAATAATTAACATTAAGAGTATACTTGAGATTAAGATCAAGCAAACTGCTGTTAAATGGGACATTCCATTGGTAATTAAATTATGATGAATATGTTTTTTATCTGCCTGAAATGGTGACTTGCCTTTAATTAATCTCATTACAATTACTCTTATAAAGTCTATTGTTGGGTAGGCGTATATACCCAGTACATATAATATCTTATTTACATCAAACTGTTTTTGTATAATATAGCTATTTGATAAAATATGCATTATATAAATGCTAATTAATGTGCCCAAAAACAGAGAACCTGAATCGCCAAGAAAAACTTTATTGTTTTTGTTATAATTATTAATAATCACAGGAATTAATGAGCAAATAATAATAATTGAAATATAAATAAAGGGCGTCGGGTACTTAGAGAAATATTCAAACATAATAATAAACAGGATAGTTATAGCAGAAGCTAATCCATCAATACCATCAATAAAATTAAATGAATTGATAATGCTCACAATAATAAATATTGAAATTAATTGGGCGTACATACTACTCAATTCATAAATTCCAAAAATTCCATGCAGGTTATCAAGAATTAATCCATTATCGATTATAATTTTTGCTGCAATAACCTGAAAAATAAATTTTAGTTTAAAATCAACATTATATATATCATCATACAGGCCAACAATTACCATCAATACCAAAGGGACTAATAGTGAGAATTCAAAAATTTCATTATTATTTAAATAATAAAATATTGAAATTAATACAAGGGAAGACGCTAAAGCTATTCCTCCAGATCTTGTAGCTGTAACTGAATGTGATGACCTAGGATTAATTGAATCTAAGATGTCATTTTTTAAAAAATATGACTGAATAGTTTTAACGGATACAAAGCTTAATATAATAGAGGTAATAATTAATGGAAGGTTCTGCATTATCATTACCTCTAAATTACTATTAAATAGCATTAAAATTAAATTCTTTAAAAAAAATTGCATATAAAAATAAAAACAAGTACTTTTGTTACTTAAAATTAATATATGCTGAATGAATTAATTACATCTAAAACAAGATTACGATTGTTAATTAAGTTTTTTATTTCACAGGCTAACAAGGGACATCTCAATGGATTAGCCACAGAAATGGGAGAATCAACTAATTCAATCAGAAAAGAATTAAATCATTTATATGATGCAGGATATCTAAATAAAAATAAATCAGACAATAAAGTTGAATATAATGTTAATGTTAAACATCCATTATATAGTACTTTAAAAAAAGTAGTAATGAAACATCTAGGATTAGAGGATATTGTTGAAACAGTTTTAGATAAAATGGGAAATGTAAAGAAAATATTATTAATTGGAGACTATGCTAGTGGTATTGATTCGGGGAATATAGAAATTTTTCTTATAGGACGAAATTTAAATATGGATTATATAGAAAATTTAGAAGGAAAAATTGAAGAATTGATTAATAGAAAAGTTACATTTTATCTTTCTTCAAAGTTCTCATCAAATCAGAAAAACATAATACTGTATTCAAGTAATTAAATGAAATATATAGAAAAAAATAAAAGACCTTGGGGTGAGTTTTATGTCATACATGATGAGTTGACATATAAGTTAAAAAGAATAGAGGTTCTTCCCGGACAAAGACTGAGTTATCAATTCCACAATAAAAGAGCTGAATCCTGGACAATTGTTAAAGGAAGAGGAACTTTAACTTTAGATAGCAAAGAAATTGAATTATCAATGGGAGATACCATTACAATTCCTATAAAAGCAAAACATAGGATTTACAATTCAGGTTCTGACAAATTAGTTTTTATAGAAGTTCAGACAGGATCTTATTTTGGAGAAGATGATATTGTAAGAATAGAAGATGATTATAAAAGATTATGAAAAAAAAGGCGATAATAGTATCGGGGTACTTTAATCCTTTGCATAGAGGGCATATAGAATATTTTTCTTTAGCTAAACAAAATGGAGATATTCTTGTAGTAATAATAAATAATGATATTCAACGATCTAACAAAGGCTCAAAAGAGTTCATGCTAGAGGATGAAAGAGAGCTGATCATTTCAAATTTAAAACTTGTAGACAAAACATATATTTCTATTGACACAGATAGAACAGTTAAAAAAACTATTGAAATGATACATACTGAGTTAAAGAATAATTATGAACTATTTTTTGCAAACGGAGGAGATCAAACAAATAAATCAATTCCAGAAAGTGATATATGTAATAAGCTGGAAATATCCTTAATTGATAATTTAGGAGACAAAATTCAATCATCGTCATGGTTGCTAAAGAAATAAAAATGAAAAAACAATCAATATGTTGTATAGGAGCAGGATATGTTGGTGGGCCAACAATGGCCGTAATTGCTTTAAAATGCCCTAATATAAATGTTACAGTAGTAGATAAGAATCCATTGAAAATTAAAGCATGGAATGGAGATTTAAATAAATTACCGGTATTTGAGCCAGGATTAAAAGAAGTTGTTGAAAAGGTTAGAAATAAGAATTTATTTTTCTCAGAAGATATCAATAAAGCAATAATAGAGTCAGAAATAATATTTGTTGCAGTTAATACTCCAACAAAATCCTCAGGAGAAGGTAAGGGAATGGCAGCTGATCTTACATTTATTGAATCTTGTGCAAAGCAAATTGCTGAAGCAGCTAATTCAAATAAAATTGTAGTCGAGAAATCTACATTACCTGTTAGAACTGCAGAAAAAATAAAAGATATACTCTTAACGAATTCTAAAAAAAATATCAAATTCGAGGTAATATCAAATCCTGAATTTTTAGCTGAAGGAACTGCGATTCAAGATTTATTTCAATCAGATAGAGTATTGATTGGAAGCGATCAGACTGATTCAGGATTGATAGCAGCAGATGCGTTGATTAAAATTTATGAACAATGGATCCCTCGAGATAAGATTTTAACTACAAATGTGTGGTCTTCTGAATTAACCAAGCTTGCATCTAATGCAATGCTGGCTCAAAGAATTTCATCAGTGAATAGTCTGTCTGCACTTTGTGAAAAAACTGGAGCTGATATTGAAGAAGTATCAAATGCAGTTGGACATGACAAGAGGATAGGAAAAGATTTTCTTAGGTCTTCAGTTGGATTTGGCGGTTCGTGTTTCCAAAAAGATATATTAAACTTGGTTTATTTATCTAAACATTATGGCTTACATGAAGTAGCAGAGTTTTGGCATCAAGTAATAAAAATTAATGATTTTCAAAAGTCTCGATTTACCAAAAGAATAATAAATGAGTTAAATGGAACAATTAAATCAAAAAAAATAGGTGTTTTAGGATGGTCATTTAAAAAGAATACAAACGATTCTAGGGAATCAGCATCTATATATGTAACAAATGATTTACTTGATGGGGGAGCATATGTAAATGTTTATGACCCAAAGGTTAGCTCAAAAAGAATAATCAATGACCTTTTAGATCTTTGGGAATCTATCGGAGAACCTGATAAGAAGATAAAGTTAAAATTAAATAACCTTAAAATTGTTTCAGACTTTAATAATTGTTTTAATGAATCATCTTGTATTGCAATTTTAACTGAATGGGATGAGTTTAAAAGTTATGACTGGAAGAACCTGATACAAAAAATGCAAAGCAAGCATTTAATTATTGATGGAAGAAATATTCTAGATCCATTATATATGAATAAGCTAACAGATAAATTTTGTTCTATTGGAAGATAATAAATTTAAAATAGGAGTTATTGGTCTTGGATATGTTGGGCTTCCATTGGCAGTCTTATTTTCATCTAAATATTCTGTTATTGGTCTTGATACCGATACTTCAAGAGTTACAAAAGTAAATCAGTTCTTAGATGAAACTAATGAGCTTGATAGTGAATTATTAGAAAAAGCTTTAAATACTAACCTTTCTGTTACTGATAACTATAAAGACATAAAGGACTGTAATATCTATATATTAACTGTACCAACTCCTATAGACAAAATGAAGAACCCTGACCTTTCTTATTTATTAGATGCTACAGAAGACATTGGAAAACTTATTTCTAAGGGTGATATAATTATATATGAAAGTACTGTATACCCTGGATGTACTGAGGAAGAATGTGTTCCAGTTTTAGAAAAAATAAGTGGTCTTAAGTACAACCAAGACTTTTATTGTGGCTATTCTCCAGAGAGAATTAATCCTGGAGATAAAAAAAATACAATAGACAAGATAACTAAAGTAACATCTGGGTCAAATGAATACTCTTCTAAAATAGTTGATGAATTGTACAGTTCTGTAATATCTGCTGGAACTTATAATGTTAGCTCTATTAAGGTTGCAGAGGCTAGTAAAGCAATTGAAAATGCTCAGAGAGACTTGAATATCTCTTTTGTAAATGAGTTAGCTTTAATGTTTGATAAAATGAAAATTGATACTACAGAAGTATTAAATGCTGCATCAACTAAATGGAATTTCCTAAGATTTAGACCTGGACTGGTTGGCGGACATTGTATCAGTGTTGACCCATATTATCTAACTTTTAAATCTGAGTCTATGGGTTATTCTCCAAACGTTATTCTATCTGGCAGGATGGTTAATGAGCGAATGGGTGATTTTGTCGCAGAAAAGCTAATAAACTTAATGAATGATAAAATGATTCCTGTAAAAGGGTCTGACATATTAATTCTTGGAATAACATACAAAGAAGATTGTCCAGATATAAGAAATACAAAAATACCAGAAGTTTATAAATTCTTAACTGAACATGGAGCAAATGTTAGCGTTCATGACCCTTATGCAGTTACTAAAACAGTTTTCGATAAATATGATATTAAACTAGTCGATACTCTAAAAAAATATGATGGAATCATTTTAGCTGTTGGACATTCATCATTTAAAGATTTAGACTATACAAATTTAAAGAGTCAACCGAATGCAGTAATTTTTGATGTTAAATCTTTTTTAGATAAAAATATTGTTGATGCAAGATTATAAAAGAAAAATAGCAGTTATTACTCCTTTTGCTCACCTGCACTTAAATAGTCTAGTTGAGTCAAAAGGGGAAGTTTTCTATTTAGAAAACGGAACAAAAAATGAAGTAAAAAATCTAATAAATAGCAATTTGGTGGATACAATCATATGTAACCCAAATAAACAAACCTATAGAATTGATAAAGACCTTTTAGATGGAACTAAAGTTAATCTCATTAATACATGCTCAACAGGATTAAGTCATATTGATCTAGATTATTGTAAGGAGAATAATATTGAAATTTACTCGCTAACTAAAGACTATGAATTAATTAATGATTTACCATCTACCTCTGAATTAGCATTTGGATTAATGCTTAATATTTTAAGAAATATTTCAAATAGCCAAGAGCATGTGTTAAATTATGGCTGGGACTATACGTTGTTTATGGGTAGACAAATTAAGGATTTAAATATTGGAATAATTGGTTATGGAAGACTGGGTAAGCTCATGTACAAATATTGTAAGGCTTTTGAAGCTAATGTCTCTGTTTATGACCCATACATTGAAGGATTTGATAACACAAAACTAGATGAATTTGTAGAACATTGTGATGTTATTTCATTACATGTTCATTTAAATGATGAGACAAAATATATGATAAATAAATCATCCTTAATAAAAGCAAAGTCAAATTTAGTTATAATCAACACTTCTAGAGGTGCTGTTGTAAATGAAGATCATATTATAGACTTGATTGAAAATAAAAAAATAGGAGGGTATGGAACGGATGTAATAGAAAATGAAAATGATGATATTAAAAAATCATTATTGATAAATAAAATGAGAACTAACAATAAAATATTAATAACACCACATTTAGGCGGAATGACTATAGAGGGTCAAACAAAAGCTTATACTTGGGCAATAAATAAATTATGAAATTACTTGTATTAATTCCAGCAAAGCTAGATTCAAAAAGATTAGCCAAAAAAAATATTCAAAAAATCAATGGAAAGACCTTAGTGGAACACTCGATTGATTATGCAAAGCAAAGCACTTATAATCCTGAAATTATTATTTCGTCAGAAAGTGAAATTGTTAAAGAAATTGCAAATTCTAATAATGTAACATTTATGTTAAGAGAAAAGCAACTGTGTGGAGACGCAGAAGTGGTAGATGTTTACGTAGATATAGTAAGATCGATAAATAAAGAATATGATTATGTGGTTGCTCTTCAACCTGACCACCCTGATCGAGAACATAGCTTAGACCATTGTTTAGACTATTTGATTGATAATGGATATGATGATTTAATTACAATTGAACCTAACTTTAAAAGAAGTGGTTCAGTTAGAGTTTTTAAGTACAATTTTCTTCTTAATGCTAATGTTAGTAAAAGAATAGGGTGTCTTAAAGATAGTGCTACTGATATTCATTACCTTGAGGACTTAAATAAAGCCAAAAATAAAATGAAATTATGAAAAAATCAATACTATTAATTGCAGAAATTGGATGGAATCATTTTGGAGATATGGACCTAGCGTGCAAAATGATTGACAAAGCTAATGAAAGTGGGTCTGATTATGCAAAGTTTCAAACCTGGAGTGTCAAAAGGCTTAAAAGCGGATCATGGGATACCGATGGTAGAAGAGAGATATATAAAAAAGCAGAACTCTCAGACGCAGATCATAGATTGCTGATTAATCATTGTAAAAAAGTAGGTATTAAATTTTTATCAAGTATTTTTAGTATTGACGATGCAATGCTATTAGTAAAATTAGGAATTAAAGAGGTTAAGATCCCTAGTTTTGAGTCTAGAAATCATGAGCTCATAGAATATTGTAATGACAATTTTGATAGAATATTCATGTCAACAGGAACTTCAAAATTTGATGAGATAAAGCAATCTATAGGATTGATTGATAAGGCAGAACTTTTTGTTATGCATTGTGTGTCAATGTACCCTTGTAATTATGAAAATGCTAATATTGAAAAAATGAAAAAAATTATGACAATTCATGATTTGGTTGGATATAGCGATCACATTCAAGGCACGGATTCAGCTAAAATTGCAATTTCTGAGGGTGCTTTAGTAATAGAAAAACATTTTACCTTAGATAATGAACTCCCTGGTAGGGACAATAAATTTGCAATATTACCTAATCAAATGAAGGATATTTCAGATTATATTTTGAAATATAATAATATGCTAATAAATCATGGAATAGATTTCCAGACAGGAGAAGAAGATTCAAGAAATAATTATACAGGAAGATTCAATGGATAATTCAAAACAATATAGTGTAGTACTAAGAGTACGAAATGAAGAAAGATGGATTGGTTATGCAATTCAGTCAATAGTTGACAATATTGGAGAGGAATGTGAAATAATTATTGTCAATAATGGATCAGTAGATGATTCGATTAGAATTGTTAATTTATTTGAGTACTTAAATGTAATTAAAATAGATATACCAAATGCAGATTATACTCCAGGAAAGGCAATTAATTTAGGTGTAAACAAGGCATCAAGAGATCGAGTTTTAATAATGTCTGCACATTGTCAATTAGAATCATTTGATCATAATTTAGTAAATCAAAAATTTAATATTGAAGAGGTTGCATGTATATTCGGAAAGCAAACACCATATTATTTAGGTAAAGAAATAACGCCAAGATATTTATGGGCGCACTTTGATGATAAGCCTAGAGAGAATTACTACTCTAAAGTTGAAGATAGGTATTTTCTACATAATGCATTTGCTATATATAAAAACGAAGTTCTTAGATTATATCCATTTGATGAAAATCAAAGTGGTAAAGAAGATAGGTATTGGGCAGAAAGTATATTGAAACAGAAAAGTAACAATAAAAAAATGTATAAATTTTTATATGAACCATCTCTTAAATGTTTACATCATTATACTGAAGACGGGAATACTTGGAAAGGGATCGGATAAATAATAAAAAATGTTTAAATAATAACTATTATAATAAAAATATCGTATGGATAAAATGAATGAAAATAATTCGAAAAAAGATATTGCTGCTAAGGACAACTTAATTAGTATAGAACCTAAATTAAAAGTTAAAGGATTCAATAAAGAAAATATAGGGATAGTTGCATTAACAAAAGAAGATTTACAAATACGACAGAGAATAACACGTTTACTATCTACACCCTACTATAATGATTTACCTCAGAATCATAAAATTATTATTTCAAAGATTACTAGTGCATATCAAAATAAGTTAGATGGTAAAGAATTAAAAGAAGACGAATACATATTATCAGAACATGAACTGGTAGAGTTTGAAAATATTCACGATTGGGAAGTGTTTAGATACTTGATTTATAGATATAAGTATAATATGTACCCGGTACTAAAAATAGTTGATGAATATCCACCATGTGTTCAAATTGAACCTGTGTCAATGTGTAATTTCAGGTGTGTGTTTTGTTATCAATCCGATAAATCATTTAGTACTAAAAGTTCTGGTCATATGGGGTATATGGAATTAGACTTG
>CENF01202487.1_pt1 | contig 15766 bp, 12 predicted proteins | sample 361291 | NCBI WGS metagenome assembly CENF01 (sample SAMEA2619399, study PRJEB7988) | marine metagenome | isolation source: saline water (ENVO:00002010), including | reverse complement strand
TTCTGGACCAAAACCAGACGTGTTACCAGTTACACCATAGGCCAATATAATGCTCGGCAAATTTAACATAAAGTTTTTGCTGAACAAATTAATTATATTTAAAAAATTATCTTAAAAATTAAATAATTAATATTGTTTAAATTCGTTTTCCAAAATAAATATAACATGACTCTAAATAAGTTTGAGAAATGGAATAAAATCATTGCTGCCATTGCATTTTTAATAGCCTTAATAACATATTCTCTAACAGTAGAGCCAACTGCGAGTTATTGGGATTGTGCAGAATATATTTCTACATCTGCAAAACTTCAAATTGGCCATCCTCCTGGAGCTCCATTATTTCAAATGTTGGGAGCATTTTTTTCATCTTTTTCTACTGATTTAGATAAAATAGCATTTACGGTTAATATGATGTCTGTTTTTGCAAGCGCTTTTACTATTCTTTTTTTATTTCTAACTATAACTATTATTGGAAAAAAAATTCTAATTAGAAATTCTAATATTACTAATTCCAATGCATTTTTAATTCTTGGTTCATCATTACTAGGTTCTCTATGTTTTACATTTTCTGATAGTTTTTGGTTTAATGCTGTTGAAGCTGAGGTTTATGCTATGGCTACAATGATCATGGCATTACTTTTTTGGCTTGGATTTAAATGGGAAGAAAATATGGATAAAGAAGATGGAGATAAATGGCTTATTTTAATATCCTTTGTTGTGGGTTTATCATTTGGAGTACATTTTATGGGTTTACTAGCAATCCCAGCTATTGGGATGATATATTTCTTTAAAAAAAATCCTTCACCATCATTTAAAAGCTTTTTAGCTGCTAATATTATTTCAATTGCCATTTTATTATTTATTTTTAAATTATTATTACCCTCCACTTTAGGTCTTTTTGGAAACTTGGAAGTCTTTTTTGTAAATACTTTAAGACTGCCTTTTAATTCCGGAACTATTTTTTCAGGATTATTAATCATATTCTTTTTTTATTTAGGGATTAAAACTACAAGAGAAAAGAAATGGGTTAATACAAACACTTTTTTGCTTTGTATAATGTTTGTGTTTATTGGTTTTTCTTCTTGGCTAATGATCCCAATAAGATCTAATGCTAATACTGTTATAAATGAAAATGATCCCTCAGATGCTAGGGCATTACTTGCTTATTATAATTTAGAACAATATCCTGATACACACATTTTTTACGGCCCAATGTACTCAGATGCATATGCTGGACAAGATTCTGAAGAGCCCTACAAAGATGATAAGCCTAAATATGAGAAAGATCTCAAATTAAATAAATATATAATTGTAAATGATTGGGAAGATGGAAAAATAAATTCTAATAGTAATCATATAGGACTTCTTCCAAGAATGTGGAGCTCAGATCATGCATCTAATTACATGAAATATTTTGGATATCTTCCATTTACAATAAAACCTGAATATAAATCTGAAGAAAGTTTAGTTCAACTCGTAAATGAATTTAAATCAAGCTTAAATAAAGGAGATATTGATTCAGAAGGATATCACAAGTTTTTAACTCAGTACGGAGGATACTTTAATATTTCTAAACCAACTTTATTGTCCAATATAAAATACCTTTTTCAATATCAAATGGGTTCAATGTATTGGAGATATTTTATGTGGAATTTTTCAGGAAAACAAAATGATAAACAATGGAAATATGATCTTTTAAATGGCAACTGGATTAGTGGGATAAATTTTATAGATAAATTAAGACTTGGCCCCCAAACAAATCTTTCTGAAGATGTTTTGAATAATAAAGGAAGAAACAAATATTATTTACTGCCTCTAATATTAGGAATTATTGGGCTTTTATTTCTTTTTAATAAAAGTAAAAATCTCTTTTGGATTGTTACTTTATTATTTCTTTTTACTGGTTTAGCATTAAAAGTGTATGTAAATGAAAGAGTTTTTGAGCCAAGAGAACGTGACTATGCTCTTGTTGGTTCTTTTTATGTATTTTGTATTTTCATTGGTTTAAGTTCAATGTCTATTCAACTTAAAATAAAGTCTTTAATTAAAAATAAATTTTCCATTCCTATTACTACTTTATTATTAATGCTGGTTCCTTTTTTAATGGCATTTGAAAATTGGGATGATCATGATAGGTCTGACAGATATACTGCCCAATCTTTAGCCAAATCTTATTTAGATTCAATTGATGAAGGTGTAGATTCTATGATTTTTACAATAGGAGATAACGATACGTTTGCTTTATGGTATGCTCAAGAAATAGAAAACTATAGAACAGATGTTAGAACAATTAATACTAGTTTAATTGCGACAGATTGGTATATAGATCAAATGAAAAAAAGAACTTATAATAGTTCTCCAATTCCTTCTCAATTAGTTCATAAGCAATATGCGTATGGTGTAAGAGATTATGTTAAACATGAATCTATTATTGATTCTGTGAGATGGAATATAAAAGATTTCATGAACTGGATAGGAAGCGACCATCCTAGAACAAAATATAGCGACCTTCTAAAACAATATGGAGCTGATTTAAATAATGTTCCAAGATTCACTCAAAACATGATTTTTTATCCAACAAATAAAATAAGAGTCCCTGTAAATAAAAAAAATGTAATAAATAGTGGATTAGTTGATGAAAAAGATTCTCAATTAATAGTGGATTATATTGACATAAACCTACCTACAAGCGGATTATATAAAAATCAACTTTTAATGTTAGATATTTTGGCTAATAATGATTGGAAAAGACCAATATATTTTACTGGTGGGAGTTATAACGATTCTGAATACATGTGGATGAAAGATTACTTACAACTTGATGGATTAGTTTACAAACTAGTTCCAATTAAAACTCCCATTAATAAACAAAATCCATATGAACTGGGAAGAATAGATTCTGATTTAATGTATAAAATTGTTAAAGGATGGGAATGGGGTAATTCCAATAGTGAAAAAATTTATCATGATCCAGAAACAAGAAAAAATAGTATTTCATTCAGAGGAAACCTTCATAGATTAGCTCTGCAACTAATTAAGGATAATGAAAAAGTAAAAGCTGAGGAAATTTTAGATTTATCATTGGAAAAAATGCCTGTCAAGTATTTTGGATTTTATAGTATTTTAGAACCTTATGTTTCAACCTACTATAAATTAAGTAAATATGAAAAGGGGGATAATCTTTTTGATAAGCTTTCTGAAAAATATAAACAAAATTTAAATTACTATTCTAAATTATCTAAATCTAAAACTTCTAAATTTTCTATTTATAGCTATACTGAAAACATAATAACTGATACAGAAAGGTATCGGACTTTAGTTGAATCTGTTTTAATTACAAACAATATTAATTTTATTGGTAAAGCAATAGAAAATTTTATATCTAGCACTAATTTTGTTAAAGAAATTTATGGTGATTATGAATACTTTACTTTATTAATTCCTTTTGTAGAGCATTTGTATAAATCTGCAAACTCAAATTTATCAAAAGATATATATGTCAATATCTCTAATGAGCTAAAAGACAGATTAAATCTTTTTGCTGAAATGCCCCAAGAAAACAAATCTGAATATGTGGAAAATATTGCTAATAATCTATTTGACTTTACTAGGATTTTAAATGTTCTTAAAAAATATGAAGTTGATAAATTATTTATTAAATCTGAGATTGAATCATTTATGAAAATTAAGGAAAAGTTAACAAATTAAATAAAATCCTTAATTAAATTAATTAGAGTATTGGCGTCTTGTTCTCCACTTTGCCTCCATACCATTTCTCCCCCCTTGTAAATCATTAAAGTAGGTAATAGTTTAACTCTAAGAGCTTCTGCTAATTCACTATTCTTATCTACATTAATTTTTATTACTTTTCCTTTATCACCAATGGCCGCTGCAACATCTCTTAAAACAGGATGCATAGCAGATGAGGAATCATTGTCATCAGTATAAAAATCCAGCAAAATTGGAACTTCTAAACCTATTAACTCTCCAAATTTTGACATAAATCTAGATTAATTTTAATACAAAAGTAACATTTTTTAAAAAATTAGACATTTTTGATCTAATTACATAAATTGATACTTAACTTGTTGATACTTCATTAAATACCAAAAGCATTAGTTCTGTAATTTTGTTTTTAATATTGATTTTTTAAAAAAAACAAGCTATCTCATGTGTATATTTTTTAAATTTAGAAACCTATTGATAATTATAAAATGTCATCTAAAAAGAAATTATTTTTAATTGATGCTTATGCTCTTATTTTCCGAGGATATTATGCATTTATTAAAAACCCTAGGATTAATTCCAAAGGTATGGATACAAGTGCTATAATGGGTTTTATGAATTCCCTCTTGGATCTAATTAAAAGAGAATCGCCTGATTACTTAGCAGTAGCATTTGATAAAGGTGGCTCGAGTGACAGATTAAAAATCTTTAAAGAATATAAGGCAAACAGAAGTGAAACGCCTGATGCAATTCAAATTGCTGTTCCATATATTGAAAATATTTTGAAGGCTATGCAAATACCTATTTTAGTAAAAAGAGGGTATGAGGCCGATGACATAATAGGAACTGTTGCAAAAAATGCTGAAAAATATAATTATGAGGTTTTTATGGTAACCCCAGATAAAGATTTTGCTCAATTAGTGTCAAAAAATATATTCATGTATCGACCAGCTAGAATGGGTAATGGAATAGAAATTTGGGGAGTTGAAGAAGTAAAGAAAAAATTTGAAATATCACATCCATTACAAGTAATTGATTTTTTAGGAATGATGGGAGATTCTGTAGACAATATTCCTGGATTACCCGGAGTTGGAGAGAAAACTGCGAAAAAATTTCTTGCTGAATATGGTTCAATGGAAAACCTTTTAGCTAACACAGATAAAATAAAGGGAAAACTAAAAGAAAAGATTGAATTAAACAAAGAGAAAGGGCTTCTTTCTAAAAAACTTGCTACAATAATTTTAGATGTTCCTATTAAATATGATCTTGAAAAATTTAAATTGAAAGGTCCTGACATAAAAAAAGTTAAAGATATATTTTCTGATCTTGAGTTTAAAAGAATGACAGAAAATTTTATGAAAATTTTTTCGAATAAAGAGGATTTAACTAGGTTGCCAGATTCTCAAAAAGAAGTTCAGTATGATTTATTCAATAGCCCAGGGATATCTCCCGATATTAATATTAGAAATTTAACAAATTCTGAAAAAGACAAACACTTTTATCAAAAAATTAATACCACTCTTGGCGCAAAGCTATTATTTAAAAAAATTTCAAAACAAAAAAAGTTAGGTATTGATCTTAAAAAATCTATTATTAACAATAATATTTTTGGAATTTCATTTTCTTGGGCCAGAAAAAAAAGTTATCACTTAGAATTAGATAAAAATTCTGATTTAATTAATTTTTTAAAGATAGTCTTTGAAAAAAAGGATATTACATTAATAGGCTATGACATTAAAGAAACTTTGAAATATTTCAATCAAATTGGTATAATCATAAATTGTAAATGTTTTGATACAAAAATTGCCCATTATTTAATTAACCCTGATATAGGACATGATTTTGAGATAATTTGTGAATCGTATTTAAATTTTAAGACATCCTTTTCAAAGGAAACTAAATTAGAAAAACCTTCTATTTATTCAATGGAGAAAAGTGAATTAAATTTTCAATTAATAGATTTATTGATTAAGGATTTAGAAAAAGCCAAATTAATTGACATATTTGAAAATTTAGAAATGCCATTATTAAATGTTTTGGCATCCATGGAATCATGTGGAATCAAAATAGACTTGAATTTTTTAAAAAGATTATCTATAAAATATAATAAAGAACTTATAGAAATCGAAAAAAATATTTTTAAACAATCCAAAGAAAATTTTAATCTTGCATCGCCAAAACAATTGGGAGAAGTTTTATTTGAAAAACTCAAAATAATAGAAAAACCAAAAAAAACTAAAACAGGACAATATTCTACCTCTGAAGAAGTCCTTTCAGCAATGGCAAAAGACCATGAAATAGTTGAAGAAATTTTAAACTGGAGATCATTACAAAAATTAATAAGCACCTATGTTGATGCTCTTCCAAAACAATTAAATAAGAATAGTTTAAGAGTTCATACTATTTTTAACCAAGCCGTAGCATCAACTGGAAGGTTAAGTAGCAATAAGCCTAACCTTCAGAACATTCCAATTAGAACAAAAAAAGGAAGAGAAATAAGAAAGGCATTTATATGTGAAAATAATGATTATATAATGCTTTCCGCAGATTACTCCCAAATTGAGTTAAGAGTTATTGCTTCACTAAGTAATGATTCGAATATGATCTCTGCCTTTAATAATAATGAAGACATCCACTCTTCAACTGCTGCAAAAATATTTAATGTTAATATAAATAAGGTTTCAAGAGATCAAAGAAGTAATGCTAAAACTGTAAATTTTGGAATAATTTATGGAGTTTCTGCTTTTGGTCTAAGTAACCAAACTAATTTAACTCGATCTGAATCCAAATCTTTAATTGAATCCTACTTTACAGCCTATCCTAATTTAAAAAAATATATTTCGAGTCAAATAAATTTCGCAAGAGAAAATGGATATGTAGAAACAATTTTAGGCAGGAAAAGATATTTAATGGATATTAATTCAAGAAATCATTTTGTTAGAGGAGGTGCCGAAAGAAATGCTATAAATGCACCAATTCAAGGTAGCGCAGCAGATATTATAAAACTAGCAATGATTAAGATTTCTAAAAAAATAACAACTAATAATTTTAAATCAAAGATGTTAGTTCAAGTTCATGATGAATTAATTTTTGAAATTTTTAAACCAGAATTAAATGAAATGAAAAAATTGATTAAAGAAGAAATGGAATCTGCATATACTTTAAATGTTCCTTTGGTTACAGAAATTGGGACAGGAAATAATTGGTATGAGGCTCATTGATTTTTTTATTAATTCTTCATTTGTAGATTTCATTTATTATTGTAGATTTGCAGGCCAATAAAAGAGGAAAAAAATTAGATACAACAATATTTTGGATTCACTAAATTACAAAACAATATCGGCGAATAAGAACACTGTTGAAAAAAAATGGGTTTTGGTTGATGTTTCTGAACAAACTTTAGGAAGAGCTTCTTCAAAGATTGCTAAAATTCTTAGGGGAAAATATAAACCTAGTTTTACTCCTCATGTTGATTGTGGTGACAACGTTGTAGTAATAAATGCAGAAAAAATAAATTTATCAGGTAATAAATGGGACAGTAAGCAATACATAAGATATACTGGATATCCCGGTGGTCAGAAATCTTTAACTGCTAAGGAATTATTTGCAAAAGACCCTGCAAGATTGATTGAAAAATCTATAAAAGGGATGTTGCCAAAAAATAAGTTAGGAGCACAAATTTTTAGAAACTTGAAAGTTTATGTTGGTGAAAATCATAAACAAGAAGGTCAAAATCCAATTGCGATTAATTTAAACGAATTAAAATAATATATGGAAGTAATTCACAAAATAGGAAGAAGAAAAACTTCAGTTGCTAGAGTGTACATGTCAAAGGGAGATCAAAATCATACAATAAATGGAAAAAGTTTAGAGGAATATTTCCCGACTCCTATTTTACAATCCAAAATAAAAAAACCTTTCGAATTAACTGATAATTTATCAACATTTAATATTAAAGTAAACGTATATGGTGGTGGAGTAAATGGTCAAGCTGAATCTATAAGATTAGCTATTTCAAGAGCTCTATGTGAGGTTAATGAAGAATATCGTCCTTTGTTAAAAAAAGAAGGATTATTAACGCGTGACCCAAGGATGGTTGAAAGGAAAAAATTTGGTCAAAAGAAAGCAAGAAAAAAATTCCAATTCTCGAAAAGATAATTATACTTTTCTTGAAGGGATTAAGTTCATATAAATATTGAAAACCTGTTGTCGTATTTCGCTATGCGAAAATTAGTTTAGCATCTAAATAAATACGTTTTTATAAAACCCCTGTTTATTGCTAATCATACGGAACGTAAACTAAAAAAAATGACAAAAATTGAAATTAAGCCTCTATTGGAGGCCGGTGTTCATTTCGGACATCTTACTAGAAAGTGGAATCCTCATATGGCTCCTTATATTTTTATGGAGAAAAATGGAATTCACATTATCAACCTTTACAAAACTTCATCTAAGCTTGAAGAATGTTCTGAAGCTTTAAACAAGATTGCTTCATCTGGAAGAAAAATTCTTTTTGTAGCTACTAAAAAACAAGCAAAAGAAATAGTCTCTAATGCAGCCAAAGAGGTAAAGATGCCATATATAACTGAAAGATGGCCAGGAGGAATGTTAACAAATTTTGTTACTATCAGAAAAGCTGTTAAAAAAATGTCAGCTATTGATAGAACTAAACAAGATGGTACATTTGAATCCCTTTCTAAAAAAGAAAAGCTTCAAATTGATAGGCTAAGATCAAAATTAGAAAAAAACTTAGGTTCTATTAATGACATGACTCGTCTTCCAGGTGCACTGTTTGTAGTTGATATTAGAAGAGAACATATTGCAATAAGAGAAGCTCAAAAATTAAATATCCCAATTTTTGCTATGGTTGATACTAATTGTGATCCTAGAGAAGTAGATTATGCTATACCTTCAAATGATGATGCTTCTAAATCAATAAATTTAATTCTTAGCCATATTACTGAAGGAATTAAGGAAGGTTTATCTGAAAGACAAAAAGAAAAGGAAATGAATAAAATAATTGAAGAAAAAAAGGAAAAACAGGAAAAACAGGAAAAAGAAGATAAAGAAAATAAAGAAAGTTCAGATACTAATAGCATAAGCACTAGTAATAATGGTAAAGAAGAGGAAATAAAATCTGATGAAAAAAAGAAAAGAATCAGAAAAAAAATAACAACTAAAAAAGAAAAATAAAGGATGGGAAAAATAACTGCTTCTGAAGTTAATAAGTTAAGAAAAATGTCTGGTGCTGGAATTATGGATTGTAAAAATGCATTGGTAGAATCTAATGGAAACTTTGATCTTGCTATCGAAATTTTAAGAAAAAAAGGCCAAAAAGTTGCTGCAAAAAGAGCAGAAAGAGATTCCTCTGAGGGTGCTGTTATTGCTAAAGTTGACCAAAACTGTTTGAACGGAGTTATTATTTCTTTAAACTGCGAAACAGATTTTGTAGCTAAAAATGAAAGTTTTGTTTCATTAGCAAATGAATTGGCTGAAATAGCTTTAAAAAATAATTCATTAGAAGAATTTCTTAACTGCGAAATTGATTCTATGACAGTAAATGAAAAACTCATTCAACAGACAGGTGTTATTGGTGAGAAATTAGTTATTGGAAGTTTTGAAAAATTATCTGCTAATTATGTTGGAAAGTATATTCACGCAGGAAATAAAATTGCTACACTTTCAGGATTTTCTAGTTTAACAGATGGAATTGAAGATATTGCAAAAAATGTAGCTATGCAAGCTGCTGCTATGAATCCTATTGCTCTTGATGAAAGTGGAGTAAACCAAAGCACTATTGACAAAGAAATAGAAATTGCCAAAGATCAACTTAGACAAGAGGGTAAGCCAGAAGCTATGCTTGATAATATAGCCAAGGGAAAACTTAAAAGATTTTTTAAAGACAACACTTTAATTAATCAGGATTTCATAAAAGACAGTAAACAAAGTGTTGCTGTTTATGTTAAATCTTGTAGTCCTGATTTAAAAATTACTGGTTTTAAAAGAGTTGCTTTAGTTTAAAATATTGCTTTAACCATAAATTTCTTTTTTTTAAAAATTCTAAAATCATTGATTATCTTTACTTTAAATAATCAATGATGTCTTATAATAGAATTTTATTAAAACTTAGTGGAGAAGCATTACTTGGAGAGAGACAATATGGAATTGATCCTGTAAGAATTTCTCAATATGCAAGAGAAATAAAATCTGTGATAAAAGAGGGGCTTGAAGTAGCTGTTGTAATAGGTGGTGGAAATATTTTTAGAGGTGTTTCTGCAGCTAGCAATGGAATGGATAGAGTACAAGCTGATTATATGGGAATGCTTGCAACCGTAATTAACGGACTAGCACTACAAAGTGCTTTAGAAGAGTTTGAAGTTCAAACAAGGTTACAAACAGCAATTAAAATTGAAGCTGTCGCTGAACCTTATATCAAAAGAAAAGCTGTTAGACATCTTGAAAAAAAACGAGTTGTAATTTTTGGAGGAGGAACAGGTAATCCTTTTTTCACAACTGATTCTGCTGCAGTTTTAAGAGCTATAGAAATTAATGCAGATGTAATTTTAAAAGGAACTAGAGTTGATGGCATTTACGACTCTGATCCAGAAAAAAACAAAAATGCAATTAAATTTGATTCTATATCATTTGAAAATGTTCTTGATAAAAATTTGAAAATAATGGATTCAACAGCTTTTACTTTAAGTCAAGAAAATAACTTGCCAATTATTGTTTTTAATATGAACAAGCCTGGCAATCTTTTAAAACTAGTAAAGGGCGATAAAATAGGGACAACTGTTAATTAAAAATCTTGGAAGAAATTGAATTTATTATTGAAGCGTGTAAGGAATCTATGGGGAATTCTATTAATCACCTAGAAAAAGAATTGTTAAATATTAGAGCTGGCAAAGCCAATCCTTCAATGCTATCTAGTGTTAAATTAGATTATTATGGATCTCTAACTCCATTGTCTCAGGTTGCTAATATTAATACTCCTGATGCACAAACAATATCAATTCAGCCTTGGGAAAAAGATAAATTACAAGAAATTGAAAAAGCAATAATGGTTGCTAATTTAGGATTTAACCCTATGAATAATGGCGAATCCGTTATTATTACGATTCCACCTCTCACTGAAGAGAGGAGAAAAGAATTAGTAAAAATTGCAAAATCTGAAATTGAAAAAGCAAAAATTAGCGTAAGGAACTCGAGAAAAGAAGCTAACAACGATATAAAAAAATGTGAGGTTTCTTTAGATCAAAAATCCTTATCTGAACATGAAATTCAAACTTTAACTGATAAATATATTATACAAATTGATAAAATATATTCTATTAAAGAAAAGGAAATTCTTTCTGTTTAATTTTTAATAGCATTATAAATGAATAATATAACTGTAAAAAGCTTACTAAAGGAAAATCCCAGTTTCCAAAAAGTATTAATTGAAGGATGGGTAAAAACATTCAGAGCAAATAGATTTTTATCCTTAAATGATGGGTCATGTTCCGAGAGCATTCAATGTGTCGTTGATTTTGAAAATACAGATTCTAAAATACTTTCAAAAATAACAACAGGAGCATCTGTGGAAATTGAAGGAATTCTTGTAGAAAGTCAAGGAAAAGGACAAAAATCAGAAATTAAAGTAAATAAAATTATTGTTTTGGGTGAGTGTGACATGAACTCCTATCCTATTCAGCCTAAAAAACATTCATTAGAATTTTTGAGAGAGAATGCTCATTTAAGAGTACGAACCAATACTTTTAGTTCTATAATGAGAGTTCGATCAAACCTATCATTTGCCATACATAAGTATTTTAAAGAAAATGGATTTTTCTATGTTAATACTCCCATAATTACAGGAAGTGATGCAGAAGGTGCTGGCGAAATGTTTAAAGTTACAACATTAGAGTTGAATAAATCCTCATTAAATAAAGAAAGTGAAATTGATTATGATCAAGATTTTTTTGGAAAGGAAACTAATTTAACTGTTTCCGGTCAACTTGAAGCAGAAAGTTTAGCTATGGGGCTTGGCAAAGTTTATACATTCGGCCCAACTTTCAGAGCTGAAAATTCTAATACTTCTAGACATTTAGCTGAATTTTGGATGATTGAACCAGAAATGGCTTTTTACGATTTGGAAGATAACATGGAACTAGCGGAAGAATTTATTAAATACGTTATAAAAGACCTTGTAAAAGAGTGTAAAGAAGATTTAGAATATTTAAACAACAGACTTTTAGATGAAGATAAAACCAAGCCAATAAATAAAAGAAACGAATTAACCTTATTAGAAAGGCTAAATTTTGTTATTAACAATGATTTTAAAAAAATTACATATACTGAAGCATTTGATATTTTAAAAAATTCTAAACCTAATAAAAAGAAAAAATTCAAGTTTCCAATTTTAGATTGGGGAGTTGATCTGCAAAGTGAACATGAACGTTTTTTAGTTGAAAAACACTTTAAAAGACCCGTAATAATTTATGATTACCCAGCAAAAATTAAAGCTTTTTACATGAGAATGAATGAAGATGGAAAAACCGTTAAAGCAATGGATATTTTATTTCCAGGTATTGGAGAAATAGTTGGAGGTTCTCAAAGAGAAGAAAGGCTTAATATTTTAAAAACCCGTATAAAAGAATTAAAAATTGAAGAAAAAGAATTGTGGTGGTATCTTGATTTAAGAAAGTATGGGACCGTAAAACACAGCGGGTTTGGTCTTGGTTTAGAAAGGTTAATCCTATTTGCTACAGGAATGTCAAACATAAGAGATGTGATTCCATTTCCAAGAACACCTAAAAGTGCTGAATTTTAAATTATATATAGCTTTCAATGCGTTTTCGTATTTTTATTTGAATTAAATTTCAATGCTTAATCAACGTTTACAATTAAAATTATCTCAAAGATTATCTCCTCAACAAATCCAATTGATGAAATTAATCCAATTGCCTTTGCAAGAACTTGAACAACGTTTAGCTAGAGAAATTGAGGAAAATCCTGCTTTAGAAGCAGGTAAAGAAATTGAAGAGAATTCATTTGATGAATCTAGCGATTTTAATGATAATGAGGAAAATTCAAATGATGATGAAATTAATGTTGATGATTATCTAAGTGATGATGATGTGCCTGATTATAAATTAAAATCCAATAACCATAGTAACGATGATGATGAAAAAAACATGCCTTTTATTTCTGGTATTAGTTTTAATCAATTTCTAAAAAATCAGCTTCAAACTTTTTCATTTGAAAAAACAGAAGCTGAAATAGCAAATTTTTTAGTTGGTAGTATTGATCAAACTGGATACTTAAGAGGAGATTTATTAGATCTTATTGATGATTTAGCTTTTACAATGGGTATTTATACTGATATTGATTCCGTTAAAAAGATACTTAAAACAATCCATTTATTAGATCCTCCAGGAGTTGGAGCTCAAAACCTAAAAGAATGCTTGTCTATACAGTTAAAGAGAAAAAGTTCTTCATCTAATATTAATAATGCAATTAAAATTATTGAAGATAATTTTGATATGTTTACAAAGAAACATTATAAAAAAATAATTCTAAAACTTAGTATTTCCGAAGATGAATTAAAAAATGCAATTAAAGAAATTGAAAAATTAAACCCTAAACCAGGATCAGCTTTTTCAGAATCAACAAAAATAAATTCAACCATAATTCCAGATTTTACTATTGAAATAATTGACAATAAATTAAATCTAAGTTTAAATTCAAGAAATGCTCCCGATTTATATGTTTCTAATGAATATAAAAACATGTTATCGGGATACCAAGAATCTAAACAAGTTTCTAAATCACAGAAAGAAGCTGTAGTTTTTATAAAACAAAAACTGGATGCTGCAAAATGGTTTATTGATGCAATTAATCAAAGAAATCAAACTCTTCTACTAACTATGAAAGCCATAATGGATTTTCAAAAAGATTACTTTTTATCTGGAGATGAAAGTAATTTAAAGCCTATGATTTTAAAAGATATTGCCGAGAAGATTGGAATGGATATTTCTACTATTTCAAGAGTTGCAAATAGTAAATACGTAGACTCCCCATATGGGATAAAATTAATAAAATCTTTTTTTTCTGAAGGTATCAAAAATGATCAAGGAATAGAAGTTTCAACAATAGAAATAAAAAAAGAGTTAAAAGAAATTATTGAAAAAGAGGATAAAGCTAAACCTTTAACAGATGATCAACTTACTAAAATAATAAATGAAAAAGGCTATCCTATTGCAAGAAGAACAGTAGCAAAATACAGAGAAATGACGGGATTCCCTGTAGCAAGGTTGAGAAAAAAATTATAATGGAAAGCCTATCCATAGTCATAGTTAATTATAAAACGTGGGATAATTTAACCTTATGTCTTGAAAGTATTTTAAATCAGAACAAAATTAATTTAGAAGTAATTGTTGTAGATAATAATTCCAATGACAATGAAATTTCAATATTTAAGAAAAAGTATAAATGGGTTCACTGGGTTGAAAATTCTAAAAATTATGGATTTGCAAAAGCGTGTAATATTGGTGCTTCTTTGATAAAATCTAAATGGTCTTTGTTTTTGAATCCAGACACAATTTTAGAATCTAATTCAATCTCTTCCTTAATTAAATATTGTAATATTAATACAGATCATAGAATAATTGGTATAAAACAATTCAATCAAAAACAAAATCACACAAATTCGTTTGGAATTTTTTTAAATTTCTGGACATTATCTGGCTTATTCAGGTCTTTGATTAGAATTAATAGAGGGTCTTATAAATCTATGAATCTTAAAAAGATCGCTAACCCTGATTGGATTTCAGGATCTTTTTTATTATTAAGAAAAAAAGATTTTGATCTATTAAATGGATGGGATGAAAATTACTGGATGTATTATGAAGATATGGATTTATGCAAAAGAGCTGAAAAATTTAAGTTAAAGGTCTCTTTACTTAATAATTGGAGTTGTACACATTTTCATGGGAAAGCTTCTAGAAAAAATAATGAACTAAAAATTATTACGAAATCTGAGGTTATTATTTCGTCACATATCTACCTTGAAAAACATTCAAAAAAATCAATTAAATACTTAAATCATTTATTATTAATATTTTTTCAATTTATAGAGTTAGTAATTATTGGGATTTTTTCAAAATCTAAAAGAAAAATATTAGAAAAAAGTATGAATTATTGGATAAGAGGGCTTTCTCAAAATGTATGGGAAAGTGACAGAGCTAAAATTTAATTATTATTTACTTCAGTATAATACAAATTTAATCTCATTCTTTTACTATAATTTTCTGCGCTTGGGCTTGGCCCAATTAAAACAGTTCCTAATGGGTTAATAGCTGTTGAAGAAGGTATAAAAGTCATAAGGTCAGACTGATCAACTTCAATATTCATAGAGCTACTGATATCAGAACTTACAACAAGTCCGAGCCTAACATTTGTAGAATCTTTTCTTATTACATTTTTAATGTGTTCACTTATTTTTATTTTATACATTAAACCTTTATCATCTTCATCCAATTGAATTAATCCCCCATGAACTACTTTATTTTGGGATTCTTTGGGACCACTACTATTATCAATAAAATAATCAATAACTGGTGCTTTATTTTTTATGTCATATAAATACAGCCTTGAAGGTTCAATAATCCCTCCATTAGATGATAACATATCTTTATCGATATACATCGATAAATTAGCTTCATTAACCAACCATTGTTTTGCTCTTATTTCCTCTAAAATATCTATTCCATCATCATTCTTAAATAATTCTATTTCTGCCATTACTCCTTCACCTCCCTTTAGGTATACAGATTTGGGATTATTAATTGTATCATTAACTTCTGAATTTATAGAGCCTGGATATAGATCATTTTTAAATGAATTTATTTTATACCCTTGCATATTTAATTTGAACGTCTCCTCAGATTCTTCGATTACATCATCTGAAGTGTCATCAGGGGTATCCTTTTTATCATACTTTTGATATCCATACACTAGTCTTATCTCAGCTTCATTAAAATTTAAAATCATAAGTAAG
>CENF01129236.1_pt1 | contig 15831 bp, 9 predicted proteins | sample 361291 | NCBI WGS metagenome assembly CENF01 (sample SAMEA2619399, study PRJEB7988) | marine metagenome | isolation source: saline water (ENVO:00002010), including | reverse complement strand
GATGCTGAACCTAGAAGAGGAAAACCTCCAACATGGTACAAAGAGCACGATATTCCACAGTTTGATAGGATGATTACTAATCCTAATGGTGCTGTTATTAGAGAAAAAGAGTCTGAGTATCAAAAGAATTTAGATAATTTAACAGGGGAAATACCAATCATTAAAATTGAAAAATGAGTATTATTTCAAATGCTTCTTACAAAATTTTTTCAAGAGAAGAATTTAAAGCATTTAGAAAATTAAATGGAAATTCTCAATGGAATTATGATTTTGGGTATAAGGTTATCATTCAATTTTATGGTAAGCATCACGGATACACCAGTGCTACAGACGCTATTACAGCATTGGTAGTTGATTTTAAAAATACAAAAATTAGAGAATTTAGTAAGAACTTAAAGTGGGCTAAAGGACAACTTAAATTTGGAACAATAAAAGAAGCAGAGTTTTTAAAACTTAAAGAATTAACAAGATCAATTAATAAATTTCTAGTCAATAAAAATTCAGGTAAAAACACTATTAGAAAAATGTATTCTGATATAGAAAAAACTCAAAGGCGTTGTTACAACCTGCACAACATGATTGAAGATGAAATGCATCTGCAAAATATAGATGGTGATTACAAAGATTACATTTCTTTAGTAGACAGCTTGTATTCAAATGTTAAAAAAGTTTATGAATATAGAGATGAAGTAAAAGTTCTAATAGAAAACTCCAATTTGTTCCTAAAATCTAATTCTTCTTTGTTAAACAAAACTGAAGAGTTAGATATTGAATCAATGAACATAGTAAATCAAAATCTAAAAAAAATACTGAAATGGACAAAAAAACCAGCTTATTTGTATCAAGACCAACAAAAAGAAGATATTGAAACTTTTAAAGATGACTTAAAATATTTTGAGAATCTTGTAGAAAAACAAAAACATGTTGAGCTACAAAACGAAAAAGAAATTAACTTTGATGAAACAGGTTATTTAGAAACAGATGAGCAAAGAAAAGAAAGAGAAGATAGGTTACTAAATGAGTTCAATATTTTTAAATCTTTAATTGTTAAATGTAAAAAGACTCAACAAATTCCTGAAGTTAATTTAATAAATAGAACGTTATGGGAAGAAAATAATAATAATTTAACTGCTTTAGGTGAATTGACTATTAAAGAATATCAAGATGACAAAATCAGCTGTGATAAATCTGTCAACAATATACATAATAAACTTGAAAACTTAGAAGCTCAGATTTCAAAGCCTTACAGGGAAATTGAAGAATTTTTAAGCTCTCCTTTAGAAAAATTACTAATAATCAAAGGAATGGCAGGAACAGGAAAAACAGAGTGTATTAACAAGATTATTCAGCACTACTGGAATCTAAACTCTGATAAAGATGAAAAATCCCTACTTAGAAATATAATTGCCTGCTCACCAACTACAGTTGGTGCAGCAAACATAAGACAGAAGGGGTTCTTTAATGCCCAGACACTAGCTTATTTCTTAAAAAATTGGGACAAAAGCCAACATTTAGATATTTTTATAGTTGATGAAGCGAGCATGCTAACTAAGAGTCAGCTGAGCCAAATAAATAATAAATTTAATAACCATAATTCAATAAAATTTGTTTTCATTGGTGATGACGGCCAGTTTAGACCATATGATTTTGATAAAGGTGGTGAGGCTGATTCATATGCTTTAAATCTAAATTACTCATCAAAAATATTTGGAAGAGGGAGGGAGGTAATTCTAGAGAACGATTTCAGGCTTCAAAATAACTTTTCCAGAGAATATTATGAATTTCTATTGAGCCTTAGAAAAGAAAATAAAGAATCTCCTTTAGAAATTTTGAACAATGTTTTGAAAAATACAGATGACATTAAAGTAGTACAAGAATCGAATCAAGTTATTAAATTTTTTAATACAAAGGTGCACATAGGATCTTCTGTAAGAGAAAGACTTATTACCGATTCAGCAGAAGAAGTTTTGTATTATCTAAGCAAAAATGATGAGTTCACAAAAATGCAGTTTAGTGACGCTGAAGTACTCAAAGGTGTTGAGCTGTACAGGAATCAAAAAACAAGAAGGCCGGAATTAGGTGAGCTTTATGCACAGTACTACCCAACTGTTAAGGAAAGACTGTCAAAAAAGAACAATTTAAATACCATAATTTCATTATTTAGAAGCAATGTAAAAGCTGACGTATCAAATATATTAATTAGGCCCCATATTTTTGGTGAGGAATTTAAACATAATCGTCCAATTCTTAAAGGAGAAGTAATGTTTATCAAACAACGCAAGAATTCATTTATCAAAGATTATCGTGTAAAAACTGAGCTAGGTGTAGGAGACTCATTTATTGTTACAAATAATCCCCAGCCTGTAAATTTTACCTCACTTGATTCATCCAAATTTAAAAATGAAATAGAAGATAAGGTTTGGGTGCTCGAAGTCAAGCCTATTTTAAAATTTAGTAAAGGAAAATTAGGCAATTTTCTATTAAATATAGTGCCTGAGGCTTTCCAGCTAGATACTAGAAGAATAGTTGTCTGGAGTGGTGACTTGGTTGAGTTAAAGAACAATGACGACGAGCTTCTTGAAGAGGGTGAACTAAATAAAATTTATCAAAATATAGTTGATGAGATTGCTGATCTAGAGCTTGATCCAGATTCAAATATAAGCAGTATCACCTCAGAAGATTTAGAGCAGATTGCGAGGGTCAAATATGATTATGCTAGAGTTTCTTTCGCCTCACAAGGTGGGGAATGGGATCATGTAATTATTCAACTTGAAGACACATGGGATGAGTCCAGGTTTCTATATACAAGCTTCACCAGAGCGGTTAAGAAAAACTATGTGTTCAATTAATTCGTTTAATAATTCCTAAATCTGGTTCCATTTGGGTGCCAACAACTATACCTCTGTCTAAAAGTGAATTAATTAATTCACAACTAGTCTCAGGTAACAATGCACACGAATAACACGCCCCGAGGTTTAGATTAAATGGTCCTTGAGGAACAACTTCATTACAAACAGGATCTGTTGAACACCATAGTCCTTTTTTTACAGCATTGTTAAATAGCTTATTGAATCTTTCTGGCTGTCCTAAGGAGACTAATCCACCCATTGTTCCTTCTGAATCTCCTTGAGCGGTATAAATCAATACTCCATTCATTTCATATGATTGAGCTGGTCCAGACACAAACAATCTCTCACCAATAGATGCAGAACCATATCCAGACTCAAAAATAATTTCATTTATTAACAGATGAGTAAGAGTGTGAATAAAAAGTAAATTCAGATTTAAATCAATATTATTAAAAAATGCATTTTCATCTTTAAGTAGATTTCGTTCGAGTATCTCTAGACGTTCTTCTACTCCTGGTGACTTAATGTGCTTTTTAAACATTTCTGAATTAAAATCTATGAAAATACCCTCCCCGTAGTTTTGAGTTGCAGGTAACCATCTGTTTCCAGGACTTGGAAATTTGTTCCATAAAAGATTTTTTCCATTTTTTAAATCATAAGCACCAGACCTTCTTGTAAAGCCAGTAAGTGCAGTTGTTTGTAGAATAGAATTAATGAGAACTATTTTGCTAATGTGTTCTCTTACTTCATTAGAATAATTTTCAATACCAATAGTTTCTGTCTGAATATATTTGTTATTTATACCTTTTTCTAATACTTTGTATTCCTGATACCTGTAATCACTGTCGCTAGCAACTTCATTTTCCTTTTTCTCCTCAGTAGTTTCTTCTCCTAAAGCTCTCTGAAGTAAAGCTTTACGTATTGATTCCTCAGGGTATTCAGATAAGCTTTCAAAAATATCACTTCGTTCAATAAATTTTTCCATTTGTTTTAATATATAATCTCTATCTTCTCCTATACAGTCTTGAAAAAAATCGTTTACTTCATATTTTATAAATCTATTGTTTTGAAATTCTAAATCGATCTCTTGAACGCTATCTCCTTCATCTACAGGAATAAATAAGGATGATTTTAAAACTGGTTGATAAAGACTTGTTTGATTTGTAAATAAACCTATTACCTCTTCGCCGCATTCTTCCTTGATGTTTGGTCCATGCCAAGGTTTTCTTCCATTACATTTTGAAATTTCATCCTTCAGTGTGTAAAAACCTACTGACAAATCGTTTGAGCTATTGCACTCCAAACACCTAACTCTTTGTCCTCTTACGCCTGAACCTGAGCTTTGTAAAAAAACAAGATTTTTAATATCACATTTTGGTGATATATCATTATGTGCCCACTGACTCCATGGAAACTCATCAATGTGACCTTTTTTACAAGCCACGACTAGATTTACTTGATACATGATGCTTTTTCTATTATTTTCTTGCTCACAATAATGACACATCCTTTTTAAAGCTTTATCTGACTCTTTAAGTTTTAAAATCCTTCCGCAAGCATTTTTACCTTGATTGAACGAACAATAGCTAAATGTAGGAAATCTGAAAAATGGTACTGGTATGAATGCGTTATCTGCAGTATTAGAATCGATAAATACAGGTGGTTCCATAAAGTAATCAACGTCTAAATAGCTTTGCAGTCTTGACTCAAAGATTTTAAATGCCTTTTTATCAATCCTAGAGTTTTGCATTTGCCTAGTGAGGGTGTAATCCTGGTACCAATGATCAAGGCCAGCTGCGATCATAGAAAGTCCACCAAGTTGTACTCTTAAACTGCCCACTCCAAATGTGCCTGTAATCTGAGACTTCCTTATATCATCACTCATTTTTTTCCTTAATCTTCAAACGGTAGGGTTATAATTTCACCTCTAGCACTCTGGTCTACAGATCTTAATGAGTTTGGGATAAGGAAAGAATGCTCTCTAAATCTTCTCCAAGAGTCGGCTTGAAGGATTAGTGGCTTATCTTCTAGGCTGTTGTCCATTTCGTCTTGATAGATTGTTGCTTGAATTCTTTCCCACTCTTTAGGAATTTCATTTAAATATTTATCAAGCTTGTTAGTGGTTACCCCTTCAGAAGATATATATTCTTTTCTTTCTTGAATTAATTCTTTAAATCTTTCAAACTCTTCCTTCGGAAACTTGAGTTCTGGATCTTTAAAGTAAATTTTTGGCATATAAGAACCTAAATACATGAAAAAAGCACCTTTCAACATTCTTTTTATAGCCGCATCAGAAAATGGAGTTACTGATGTAGGCTCAACTTGTGAATGAAGCTTTTGATGATATGCTTTAAATTTTTCATAATGAGAGCGATCTCGTGGTCTTTGTGGGCTAAAAATAGTAATAATTAGACCGGGCTTGTTAATGTCTCGTCCAACCCTTCCAGAGGTCTGTATGTATTGCGAAGTGTTTTTTGGTTGATTTAATATAGTCATTAAAGACAGTCTCTGTATATCAATACCTACCTCAATAATACTTGTAGCCAAAATGAACTTAGTTATACTTGTTTCCTTTAATTCTTTTAGAGGAACACTTAATTTTTGCATTACAGAAACAACCTCAGAGCTGTCAAGACGTGAGGTTAGTTCCATTACTTGGTCCGAATATGGTTGATATATGCGCTCTTCCTTTGGAAGCTGATATTTGTCATGTAAAAGTCTTAATTTTCTTACAATATTCTCTGATAATAAACTATACGTAGTTCCTAATTCTCTCATTGAGCCAAAATAGCAAAGATTTGTTATCCATGGATCTTTGCTTTCGGAATCTTCAAATAGACTCATGGCTTGAGTAGTTGCTGAATAAAGATTTGTTTGGGTTTGCTGAGTAGTAAAACCTGGAGTGAATAAACCCATGTATATTTTCCCTTCAATACTTGTATCTTTTTTGGAGAAAAATGAATCATCAATACTTAAACCTGATGGTGGAAATATTGTAGAACTTTCTCTAGCGTATAATCCTGACAATTGTCGTTGAGAATTTCTTATAGTAGCTGTCGAGCAGATAATTTTTGGCTTAACTTTATTACTAGAGTCAATACATAAATCTTCTAAAATAGTTTCATAAAAACCAACAGCTGAACCCAATGCGTTAGAAATTAAATGTAACTCATCTTGGATTATTAATTTTGGTGGTTTTTTTGTTCTTTCTCCATCTTTATCTATGCCAAAAATTGATCTAGCATCTGGTCTCCAAGCAACTCTTGCTATTTTGTCTACAGTGGCGATAATAAAAGACGGACTCATCTCATAAATGTCTTCATCGGTGACGTAGACTGGCAAAGATTCTGAAAATTCACATGTTAGATCTGAGCAATGCAACATAACAGTATCATTGTTTTTTTTAATTCCAGCTATAAAATTTGCATTCCTAGATATTTCAAATTTTCCAATCTGAGCCATACACCATGGGCAGGATTGAAGAATAAATAAACTAGTTACATATGAGTTTGGACTTTTAAGTTTTTTTAAATTGTTAATAGCTTGTGTTTTTGTATTAGGTGATGTTGACCCACCAACCCAAATTGCAATTGAAAACTCTGTGCTTCCGAGTAGTTCTGGGTTTTTTTTACGAATAATTTCCATAGAGCAAATTAATTTTGAAGCCCTTTCGAATTGTTGAGCTGTTAGAAGTCTTAGTGTATACCTCATAAGTACAGCTGTTCCATCGTCGTCTTTATCAATAATTCTTTGATAAAAAAGGGTAAAAGCAGCTATACCAAGATAAGCTTCAGTTTTACCACCGCCTGTTGGAAACCAAAGCAATTCTACATTTTCCCTATCAATTGATGTTTCATTTACTATTGATTCAATATTTAACAAAAAGAATGCTATTTGAAATGGTCTCCATCGAGGTGTCTTGTTCTGTACTTTTAGTGGCCTATCGTAAACTATTCGTTTTGTTTTGTCAGATTCTTTAGGATTCATTGACTGTATTTTTCTAGCTTGAGATGGTCTAATTTGCTGTTCATGCATTGCTTTATTTGAAAGCTGAAAAGCCCTTTTAACATTTGGGTTACTTTGAATGAGATCTAAACCGTTTCTCATTCTTTCTAAAGTGTTTTTGCATTTAACAATATTGAATTCAGCAACATCATTATATTTTTTATCTATTGTCTCTTGGTTTTTCTCTAGCTGGCTTATCCAGTCTTCGTACTGAATAAGCAGTTCTTCTATCTTCTCATAATTTTCACTTTCAGACAGATGTAGCATATCAATATCAAACAGTTCTCCAGTTTTTGAATTTTTAATATCTGGAGTTAAATTATCAAGCTTTACAATAGGAAGTGTCTCTGTAAAAATCTCTTTAGAGCCAGTCCACCCAACACTAGTTCCATGACCAACCGCATAGACCGGATTATTGGAATACAGCATCTCAAAAGTTTTATTTTCAAGCTCAATATAATTTTCAGAATCATAATTTACTTCAGATGGATATGACAGTAAATTAGAATTTTTCCCATCTGTGACTTTTAAAGTTATTTTTGATTGGAAAAGAGAACCTTCGCTCTCTTTTCCATAATTTCTTGAAGTATTCTCTAGAACAACAGTTCCGATATATGCGGAATTGTATTTTCTGACAAAAAGTGCATATTTTAAATTAACACCATAGAACACTTTTGAAAATTCATCATTGTCAAGTGGTTCTATGTATCCTCTTTCTTTAATTTTTTTTATTCTTTCTGAATTAATTGAGATGGTATCTTCAAAATTTTTTCGTAAGAAAAACGTTCTAAAAAACGTAAGCTTGTTAGAAATTTCGTACAGGTTGTTAGAGAGGTTTATTTCTCCTGATTCAACTAGCCTATCAAGCCACGTTTGTAACAGATCTTCTTCAAAATCAGTACTTTGCAAAATCTTTTCTTTTAACTGTTCAAATGAAAATTGATCTTCTAATTCAGAAATAGCTCTCCACATTGACTCGTCATTTAATTCTTTATCATCCAGGCTGGGGGAATATTCGTAAGTACTAGTTGTTTCATATTTTGTACCCCAAGGGCTATTTATTGGCCAATATGGTTTAAATGTTTCGTTTAAGTATTGATAAAACTTCGAAGCAATGGGTGAACAATAGTGTGTATCAACTATTCCATTTTTGGTAAAAGTTGTGTTTTTGTCTTTACCAATTTCTTTCTTTAAGCTTTCATCAATATCATTGATATCTATTGGTATAGCTAATTCAAAAGTTTTAATTTTGGCAGAAATAAACTCATTAACACTACTTGTATTTTCTATGTTTTCATCAAGATTTTCTTCAATTTTTGCGTCTTCTACAACAACTGAGATGGCTTTGATTGTTTTTTTAGAGTAAATTAGTATTACATCTCCCTTCTTTACTTCTTTAAGAGTTTGGTGATGCCAATAATTATCATTAGGTGCAAATATTTTTTGCTTTTCCATTGTTAAATCAAAAGTTCTATTACAGCACACCCACCAAGTACTTGAATTAGTTAAGTCAATCTGGGAAATAGCATCACTAGGTCTAATTAAATTTTTTATATTTTTCTTATTTTCCTTACTTGATTCATAAGTCGGAAGAGGATCGTATGCACCTCCAGAAAAAGTTATTTCTATGTTTGTCTTTTCAGTAAGTTCAAAATGGAAACTCATTGCCATAGCGTTAGGCTTCCTTTGGTTGACTGCATCTATATCAATACTTTGGTTTTGTGTCTCGTCAATGTTCTTATAGTTTTTTAATTTTTCTTGCCTGTCCGAAAATTTTTCTTGCTCTTTGTTTTCCTGAATTTCAGTATCTTGCTCTTCATTACGATCATTGTCTTTTTCATCATTTTCTCCATCTTCATCAATTATTGATTCTGATGGGTAAAGTATTCCTGAAGAATATGCCTGTAAAGGATTGAACTGCCAGTCTGCCATGTGAAGAATTTCTTCTCCTGTTTCTAAATCAGAAAATAAATTTTCAGCTTCTTCTCTGTTGCCAAATACTATTTTTTTTGAAGTATCTAATTCTTTGAATTTATATTTAGTTGTATCTTTAATTGGCCCTACTGTATCAGCTTTTATAAAATTGATTAATTCTTCTCGGTTGGCTATGTGATCAATTGACATTATTCTCCTGTAACAGTTTCAGAGCATCTTTTGTTATATGAAGTGAAACTGTTTCAAGACCCCTGGAAATAGCTGTGTAAAGCTGCCTATTCATATCTCTAATATCTAGAAAATTGTCAATATCAATATCAACAATAACTATGGTATGGAACTCAAGTCCTTTAAAAGATTTTATTGTAGAAAAAAAAGGTCCTTCTTGTTTGTTGACTTCAGATCTAAAATTTAACTTATTTATTCTAGAGCCTGAATATTCTTGATTGTAAATTTCAACCACTCCATTTGTTATTGGTGATAAAACTAAAATTTCATTTTTATCGTATACCTTTTGTAAGTTGTTTAATGTATTTTTTAAGTTATTGGCTTGCTCTTTATTGTCTTTATAAAGCTTTCTTGTTGGTTCTAGATCTCCATTAAATCTACGGACATCTCTGTATGGGTCTATTTCAATATGATCTTGTATAAAATCAACAATTGAGGGAGTGTTCCTGCAATTAACTCCTAATTCAAGCTTAAAAGAAGGTAAACCTAAATAATCGTCAAGAACATTTTCAGGCTTAATTGACTCTCTGTATAAATTTTGATTTTTATAATCAGCAAATAATTTCCACTTTCCTCCTTTAAGCCCACCACTTAACAATCTATCTAAAAATATTAAAGTACTTTCATTTGCAAGATCTTGAAATTCATCAATTATTAAGTGGTCGTAATAAATATCTTTTTGACTTAAGTTGTTATACGCCTCGTTTAGTAGTGTTTCGTTAAAGAAATATTCATCAGCATTTGTTGGTATTTCTATGTCTGCAATTTCATTTAAAAGACCGTGGAATGTTTTAATATCAAACCCGCTGTCTCCATATTGAGAATTTATATATGACTTTAAATTCTCGTTGTAACACATGTAGAGTACTCTTTCGTTTTCAACAGACTTTTCTGATGCAATTTGTATAGCCAGGGTAGTTTTTCCTGTACCAGCAGGACCTGTTATATGGAGTTGGTTATTAAATTGAGAAGCCTGCAATACTAGGTTTTGTTCTGGTGTAAATTCATTAATCTCTTTTAAAATTCGCATCTCTCTTTCATCAGGTGTTTCAAGAATCGATTCACCTTCAGGTTTTAAAATTTCTAAACACTTAACAATATTTGTGGGGTTGCAAGCATTGTTGTCTATATAATTTCGATTTGGAAGGTCTTTTTTTAATTGTTCCTCGATCGCATTAAGAAGAAATGTACTTAATGATTTTTTATTGAGCTCATTTGAGTCACATAATTTCCATCCTTGGTATTCCGGAGACTCGTAAGAAAATCTTGCTGTGGGTGTTACAACAGCATGGGTCCAAATCATTTTAGAGAAATTTCTAGGTTTATCCTGATGCTCTCTTATGATCTCAATCAAAGACCACATATTATCATAGGATTGTTTAAAGGGGTTTTTTCCTAATTTATTACGAAAACCGTAATAAAAATCACCATTTTTAACTTGAATTTTTTTATGTGATTTTACTTCAACGACTACTACACCTCTGTTTGGAATAAAGACAACAAAATCTATCTCTCCTTGTGATTGGTTGATGTGCTTCGAAAGGAAATAACTATGAAGAACCCACCAGTTTTTCGTTGTAGGATCGTTTTTTAATCTTAAAAAAAACTCAATTTCACCAGGAACTTCTGTGTCTAAATTTAGAGCTGGTAAAAAATGTGCCACCTATAACTCCCTTACTCCCCAATAACACCAACCGCTTGGAACTTCTACTAAAGATTCTAATCTTTCTTCAATTGAGAAAGCGGTCATTGTTCCAAGATTTTGTTCATCAGAGAGAGTAAATTCATAGCTAGTGTTGCCATAAAGTGTTGTAGCATCAATGTCTTCTATTTTGCCTTTAAGTAAGCCATCTAATTCAAATCCAGCTTGAGAGTGTGCCGCGTTAATTTTTCTCATATTACTCCAGATTTTGCTTGCTTCGGACTTTAAACCTGAAAACTCCATCAGTGCATAGAAATGTGATTGCTTACTTGTTCTAATTGAGCTTTTTGACATCCATCTTTTAACATTCGATCTGTTTGCCGGTGTACATCCGAGTTTTTTCAATTCCTTAATTGCCTGTTCAATACCAACTGAGTTCACATTTTTACTTAATTCCATCTTCCATCTTTTTTGAGAATTTCTTAAATTGTTTGCATCTGAACCCAGATTTCTATCTGCAATTAATTCAATAACATCTCTATCAGCACCCTGGGTTCTTCTAAGAAGATACATTCCTTTTCCTAGCTCTTCTGGTGAAAACCTCCAAATATCTAATGTTCCGTCGCCATCAAAGTCTGATAAAGCCAAGGCTTTGCCTCCAACACTTGAAACAAAAGCTGCAAGAGATTTTCCTTCTTTTTTTTCAGAAAGTAAAAAACAGTAGGCCTCTTCAAGTAATTGACTTTCTGAATCTGAATCTTCCTCTTGACTTATAGAACGATTAATCAAATTTACGTATCGTTGTTCATCAACTTTCGGTACGAAATCCAAATCCTTAATAGTATTTGTGCCTTTTGATTGAAAAATGTTCTCATCACCATTAAATGGTTTAGTGCTGTCTTCGCTTCCCAGCAGATGTAGTTTTGGACTCCAGCTCGAAGATATCCACCCATAATGAACCCAGTACATTTTTTTAGCTCTTGCTGATGTAAATAGAAACTCTAATGAAGGATCTGAAAACTTTCCATAAAAAAGATTACTAAATTGACCAAAGAATACCATTTCATCATATGTGTCATCTCTTCTGAGCTCTGTTGGTGTTTTTACTACCCATTTTCTTGCAATTTGTTTTGTTTTTTCTTGTAGAAAACTATATGAACTAGCTGTTGCTACAAAGCAAATATTCCTGGTTTTATCCAAATGTTCAACTTCAGCATCGAATAATGGTGATTCATTACTTAATCGTATAATCCTTATTTTGTCAAACAATGCTTCGAGCAGCGGTGTTGGGTTATATTCAAATTCTTTAGCAACTTTAAGTTGATTTTCTAGTTCTAAGATGTTTCCTTCTATGTATGAATCTTCGTATGAAAAAGGATTTGGTATGTTAGACCATACCCAGAGTATTGAATTAATGGAGTGCAAAGTAATGTCCCAAAATTCTTCTGATCTGTCCACTTCCTCATGCTTTATTAACTCTTTAAGCAATAGGTAAACTTCCTCTAAAGATTTGTTTTGGATTTTTCTTTCAACAATATCTGGTTCCTGAACTGACCATAGCTTATCAAGCATTTAAATCACGTATCCCATAATTTCACAGCCTCTCGGAACCCTTAAATCATTAAAATCTACTTCTTCCTCTCTACTTAAGTACTCATCATTAAACATTTCTACTAAGTCATAAACTTGCCTTGATGATCTTGGAATAAGAAAAATTTGTGGGAAATTGTTTGTCCAATCTAAAACATTTGAAATGTTCGTGTTTGAAGACTGACAAAATATTGACAAGTTTGCCTCTTGATTCAGATTTTCTTCTTTTGCTGCTGTAATTTTTGTTAATTCTTGTCTTCTACTCAAAACATCCTTAGTAACTAAGCCTTCTGCGAATGAACCTTTTATTTCATCAATTTCAAATCTCAACTTTGATTCCTCGATTAGTGTATTTTTATTTCCAGCAATTTGAATTATATTATTTGGAAGTCCTAGTACACCAAGAGGATCTGAATCTTTATAAAGCTTTTTTAAAAGTTTAAGGTTTGGATCAGCTTTTGTTGTTGTTGATCTATCAGGAACACTAAATTCTCTAGATGATGTAATTGATACCTCTATATCTGGAGTAGGAAATCTTTCAGGTTCGTATATCCATCCAGGTGTTACGTGGGATTCATTTTGTGTAACTTTTAATAAAAATGAATTACTTGTTATGCTATCCAAAGCACCTTTATGATGAACAAATCCGTTTGTTTTATCTACAACATGAACCTCTGTCCCAATCGGGGTAGATTGTAGTTCATCCCATATGCTTTCTAGTGGTAGGAAACCTGTTGATATGTTTCCCTTTAAAAATGAATTCATTGCTCCTATAGAAATTAAAAATGGGAGTATTTTAGTGGTTGGTACAAGAGCAATAATTCTTGTATTTTTGTTTAAGTTTTCAACTGTATGTTGGCCGAGCTCAATAAAAAAATCAGCCCATTCGTCATTAAATTTTCCATAATGCGAATCAGAAAACTCTCTCATTAACAGAGTTTATTTTTAGAAATTAGAATATTCAACTAAAACCTGATTATTGTCACATGTTAAGACTAAATTTAAATTTACTGCATATTTATTAAGGTAAATCATAAAATGAAATTGATGAAAAAAGAACAAATAATTATTCCCCCTCTTAAATGGGTTGGAGGAAAAAGAAAAATAGTCGAGATTATTCAGTCTGCTATACAGAACATAGATTCTCCTTTTACATATTATGAACCTTTCTTTGGTGGGGGAGCAATATTTTTCTCATTGCATAGTAAAGGTTTTTTGAAAAATGCACATTTAAATGATGTAGTACCTCAGGTAGTAAATTTTTACAATGTTATATCTAATCAGGATGCTAGAAATATTCTTAAAGAAGAAGCAAAGAAGATTGAAACAAAATTTAATAATTTAAATAAAGATACTGAAAAAAGAAAAGAAGAGTACATCAAGTTTAGAGAAAGTTTTAATGATAGCTGGGAGTATTTTGTTGTAGAAAATGTAGAAAATAGTTCTGAAATAAAAGCAAAGCTTGCTGCACAATTTCTTGCACTAAACAAACTTGGTTTTAATGGAATGTTTAGAGTTAATTCAAAAGGTAGATTTAATATTCCGATGGGCAGTCCCGTAGAAAAGAAACTATTTGATGAAGACAATCTTGATGCAGCAGGAAATGCTCTATCAAAAATAAATTTTACATGTGATGATTACAGTAATGTAAAACCTTTTAAAGGAGGTGTTAGTAAAAATAATCTAATTTTTTTAGATCCTCCATATATACCTAATTCAAAAACGTCTAATTTTACTGACTATAGTATTGAAGGGTTCAGTAAAGACTCCCACATAAAGCTAAGTAATAATTTATCGAAATTGATGGAAAATAAGAATAATAATGTAATTTTTACTAATAATTTCAACAGTATGTCACTTGAATTATTTGTTGATAAAAATAAAAAAAATAAACGTATAAAAGCATACAAATTTAACATAACAAAAACAATTAGTGCAAAAAATACTGGTAGAGGAAACACGGAGGAACTGCTTCTGTCTACCTTTGATATTGAAAATGAGAGATTAGAGAAAATTTAGTTTTTAATTTTTCTATTCACTAATTTATAATTTGAAATCTTAAAACTATTTACACCTTTAGTGTTTGAAAACAATGTAGCATATGCTCTTATCGTCAAATCTTCAATTTCTCGTCTTGCTTTTGTATCAATGCTAGACGGCAAGACTTCGAACCTGTAGTGAGTCCAATATGGAATTCCTGCATTTTTATAGTGTTCTTTATCAGATAATCTTATTTTTAGATCTTGACCTGTCTCACCTACGTAGATAAGCTTGTTAATTTCATCAATCAGAAAATAGATTACATTCTTAGCACCTAGTTCTGTTGATAACTTATCTTTTGCTTTCCAGTCCTGATTTATTATTTTTTCAAAATTATTAAAAATTGATCCTTCGATCTGCTTTAATTTAGGTGAACCAATAAGGTGTTTAAATACCTCAGGGAAATATGCTGCTTGCTTAAAATAAGCTGTAAAAATAAAATCTTTTTTATCTTTATCAAACTCAATGTCCAAAAACTCCCAAAATGGTGTTTCTCTTTCAGTCTCTCGAGTTGCCTCTGCTGCTCTTTTTCCTTCTTGTTTTCTCAACTCAACCTCAAGCCATCTAATGTGGCTCATCAAAAATGCTTTTTTTAAATCTTCAATAAGTTCATCTTGATAAATGATTTTATGTTGTTCGCTTGAACGAGCTAGCGTAGGAGGTCTATAAAATACTTTTCCTTCATAGATTTTTGTACCAAACTTTATCTGCACTGGCCAAAGTGAAGAATTTTTTCTGTTGTCTTTAAAGTGTTTTTTTAATTCCCATTGTTTTACAAAAGCCATTGGCACAACACTCTCGCCCTTAAATAAGGAGCTATCTACCTTTTTTCTCCACATTAAATGTTTGATATCATTTCTCTCGATTGACATATGTTTATTTTATCAGGACAGATGTTCCTGCGAGTCTTAGATGTCGTTAATAAATGTATCTTGGAAACTCTGCCTATTAACTAACTCCACTACACCACTATAAGACTTTAATTGATTACGGTATCCAAAGAATTCCTGAAGTAAATTAGGTTAAATAATTATAATTATCTTATGGATTGGAAAGAATACGCTAAAGAGTTGCTGATTTTTCAAGTCAAGGTATTTTCTCTACCTATAGAGGATGTATCAAAAGAAAAAATTGAAGAATTTAAAAATGAATTTAACGAGTTAAAAAAAATGGGTAAACTCGATTGGGATGCAGAGGCGCTTGTTGAAAATTATTACGATGAAATAGGAAAAATTGTAGATAAACTGGAAAAGCTTTTAAACGATGAAGAGCTAGTTTTTGGAAACCCTATTGATGATGGTGTTGATGTACCAGTTACATTAGGTGAGGTAGCTGAAATGAATATGACAAATCAAGAACCAAGGTATTTTGAAGATTTGTAGTTATAAAAAAAATATTTTTCAAGACAATATGCTTATTTACTTATAAATCGTTTATGAATGTATCTTGAAAACTCTGTCTATTTACTAACTCAACTACACCACTATTAGTAACTGCAACTACTCCAGATTTAGGAACACGGTTATAGTTACTTGCCATAGC
>CENF01045884.1_pt1 | contig 15837 bp, 15 predicted proteins | sample 361291 | NCBI WGS metagenome assembly CENF01 (sample SAMEA2619399, study PRJEB7988) | marine metagenome | isolation source: saline water (ENVO:00002010), including | reverse complement strand
TTATCTTTCAAGATAGTTCAAACTTACAAGCCTGCTGCATCAAAAAAACAATCAGGTGAGATATATTTATATGGAAGTAGATAATAAATGAATAGTTTTATAAGAAATCTTATTGTATGGGTTGTCCTTGGATCATTCATACTTTATGTTTTTAACAACGTTGAGAACTCTTCTGCAAGAGAGCAAATAAGTTATAGCCAATTCAAACAAGAGATTTTATCTGACAGAATTGTCAAAGTTGTCTATAAAGGTGATCAAATGACAATAATTGGAGATCGTTTAGATGGATCTAAATTTGAAACGACTCATCCAATTTTTAAAAAAGATGAAGTAGTTGATAATGCAATAGAAGAGAATGGGGTTATAGCTGTATATGAAAAGATAGAACAACCATCTATTTTTTCGCAATTGCTTGTTGGCGCATTCCCAATAATTTTACTTTTAGCAATATTTTTCTTCTTTATGAGACAAATGCAAGGCGGTATCTCTGGTAAAGGAGGTCCAATGTCATTTGGCCGAAGCAAGGCTAAATTAATGGAAGGTGGTAAAGTTAAAACAACCTTTAAAGATGTTGCTGGGTGTGAAGAAGCAAAACAGGATGTTCAAGAATTAATTGATTTCTTAAAAGACCCTACGAAATTTCAAAAACTTGGCGGCAAGATACCTCGAGGCGTATTAATGGTAGGTCCACCCGGAACTGGTAAAACATTAATTGCTAGAGCAGTAGCTGGAGAAGCAAGAGTACCTTTCTTTTCAATATCCGGATCTGATTTCGTAGAAATGTTTGTAGGAGTAGGTGCTTCAAGGGTAAGAGATATGTTTGAACAAGCACAGAAACAGTCTCCTTGTATCGTTTTTATAGATGAAATTGATGCAGTTGGAAGACATAGAGGAGCTGGCTTAGGAGGAGGTCATGATGAAAGGGAACAAACGCTTAATCAATTGCTTGTGGAAATGGATGGTTTTGAAGGTAATGATGGAGTAATAGTGATTGCAGCAACAAATAGACCTGATGTCTTAGATCCTGCTTTATTGAGACCAGGTAGATTTGATAGGCAGGTAGTTGTTGATCTTCCAGATATAAGAGGAAGAGAAGCAATTTTAAAAGTACATATGAGAAAAGTCCCTTTAGATGCAGACGTTGATCCGTTAGTAATAGCAAGAGGAACTCCGGGTTTTTCTGGAGCTGATTTAGCAAATCTAATAAACGAAGCTGCTTTATTTGCTGCCAGATATTCTGATAAGAAAATTGACCAATCACATCTAGATCTAGCAAAAGATAAAATAATGATGGGTGCAGAAAGAAAATCAATGATTCTTAGTGAAGAACAAAAAAGAATTACTGCTTATCATGAGGCAGGTCATGCTATTGTTGGAAGATTATGTCCAACTCATGATCCTGTTTATAAAGTAACTATAATTCCAAGAGGAAGAGCATTAGGAGTAACTATGTTTTTACCTGAAGAAGATACCTATATGCAAAGTAAGGAATATTTACTTGGAAGAATTACAACTTTATTTGGAGGAAGAATCGCAGAAAGCATTATTAATGGACATCAAGGCATTACAACTGGTGCATCTAATGATATTGAAGTAGCTACCGGCATTGCAACAAATATGGTAACTAAGTGGGGTTTTTCTGATGAGCTAGGAACAATTAAGTATGGAGAAGATGAAGGAAGTCCATTTTTAGGAAGGTCCGCTTCAAATCCTGCTCAAATTAGAAGTGATCAGACATCAAAATTAATTGACTCAGAAGTAAAGTTTATAATTGATTCATGTTACGAAAGAGCTGAGAAATTATTAAAAGAAAACTTAGATAAATTGAATATTATGGCTGATGCTCTCTTGAAATATGAAACAATTGATGCTCCTCAAATAGATGATATTATGGCTGGAGCAAAACCCAGAGAACCAAAAGGTTGGTCAGATAATACTCCTTCTGGTAAGTCGAATAAAAAATCTTCAATAAAAGGTACTGCTGAAGAGTTATAATCTGCTCATATGGATTTAAAATTTGGAACTGACGGTATTAGAGGCCCTGTCGAAAGTAAAATAACACCTGAGGCTTGTTTAAAAATTGGTCATGCAACTGGGATTGTAATGAAAGAGCTTGGCTGGAATACAGTTGTTATCGGTAAAGATACTAGGATATCAGGATATATGCTTGAATCTGCACTTCAAGCAGGCTTTATAGCCTCAGGAGTAAATGTTAATTTATTGGGACCACTTCCAACTCCAGGGGTAGCGTATCTTACTAAAACATTAAGAAAAAAATTTGGTGTAGTTATAAGCGCTTCCCATAATGATTTCTTAGATAATGGTATTAAAATCTTTAATGAAGATGGTGAAAAAATCTCTAGAGACATAGAAAAAAAAATTGAGAAAAATATCTCTAAAGATCTAAAACCAGTTGAGACTTCTCAAATAGGCAAAGCATATAGGTTTGATGAGTCAGGACCAAGATACATAGAGTTTTGTAAATCTACAGTGCCTCCTGGCATTTCTTTTTCATCTCTTAGGATTGTAATTGATTGTGCAAATGGCGCTTGTTATAAAGTTAGTCCAGAAATCTTTCAAGAGCTTGGGGCTGAGGTAATTGAGATTGGAACCGATCCCGATGGCTATAATATTAACCAAGATTGTGGGTCAACTAACCCTGAAGTTGTAAAAGAAGCGGTTGTTAAACATAGGGCAGATTTTGGAATTTCGTTAGATGGAGATGGCGATAGAGTTATTTTAGTAGATAGAGAAGGAAATATACTTGATGGAGATGATCTTTTATATATTCTTGCTTATGCAAACCCTAATAGAACTGGGGCCTGGTCAGGGGTTGTTGGAACTCATATGAGTAATCTTGGGTTTGAAAAGGGCATTCAAGAGCTGGGTTATAAGTTTATCAGAGCCGATGTTGGAGATAAGTATGTTACCGAAATGCTTTCAAAAAAAGGTTGGATGCTTGGCGGAGAAACCTCAGGTCATATTATATGTAAGGATCTTGTGAGTACTGGTGATGGAACAATAGCTGCCCTAAAAGTTATATCATCTCTATTGATGTTAGAAAAAAATCCACAAGAGGTTTTATCTAATTATAAAAAAATTCCTCAAATTAATAAGGCTGTTTTAGTTAAAAATAAAGATATTATTAATGATAAAGATCTTCAGGCTTTAACAAAAGAAATAGAGCTGAATCTAACAGTAGGAAGAATTCTTGTTAGACCATCAGGCACAGAGTCAAAAATAAGAATTATGGTTGAGTCTCCTGATGAAAAGGCAGCAGAAAAATTTGCTAAAGATATTGAAAAAGTAATTAGGTCAAAAGCATGATAATAGCTAATTGGAAATGTAATGGAAGTATAGAAATGATACTTTCATGGTTTGAAGCGTATAACTTAGAAAATGATTTTAAAAACTATAATCAAGATATGTTTATAGGACTGGCTCTACCATCAATATATTTAAATCAGTTTGATCGAGAAGATAGTCGATATTATGTTAAATGGGGAGTGCAAGATGTAGACCATGCAGATGGATCAAGGACTGGTGCAATCTCAGTTGATATGTTGATTGACAATGAATGTGATTTTTCAATAATAGGACATTCTGAAAGGCGACAAATATTTAACGAAGACAATGATTTGATAAAAGAAAAACTTAAAAGTCTTAATAACAGAGTTATGACTGTTTTATGTATTGGAGAAACTAAAGAAGAGAATGATAAGGGCATAACAAAAGATATACTTAAAGATCAACTAGAAATACTTAATGGAATTGAGCTAGATGAATCATTAACAGTTGCTTATGAACCTGTTTGGGCAATCGGAAGTGGAATAACGCCAGAACCAAAAGATATAAATGAGATTCATAAATATATTAAAGATGTTGTACAATCCAATTCTGCAAACAACCTTATACCAAAAGTTTTGTATGGTGGAAGTGTTACAGATAAAAATGCTGAAAGCTTTTTTGTAGAAGAATTTGTAGATGGTGCATTAGTTGGAGGCGCTTCACTAGATGGCTCAACTTTTGCAAAAATAGTTAATATTTTTAATAGTACTAAATAAATATGATAATTTTTATTAAATCAATTTGTATCATCTTGGCTGTTGTTATTGTTGTATTAGTATTATTGCAGCAAGGAAAGGGCTCAGATTTAGGTTCTGCATTTGGTGGCGGGTCTTCAAATTCAATGTTTGGAGCCTTAGGGCCATCTGATTTTCTTGGAAAACTTACTTATACAGTTGTTGCTATTTGGTTAGTGCTTTCATTATTGCTAGCTTATTTATATAAAAGTGAAAATACTGAAATAATATTTGAGACTCCTTTGATAGAAGAGGCTGTTGAAGAAGGTTTATCTGAAGAAATTCCTATTGAATAAAAACCATATGGTGCCGAGAGCGGGACTTGAACCCGCACGAGTTTTCACTCACTAGCCCCTCAAGCTAGCGTGTCTACCAATTCCACCACCTCGGCAAAAAGATATTGATTATAACAATATTATATTTTACTAATATAAAAAACTTGACCTATCTATATTACTCTCATAAACTTCATGTTCGCTGCGTTGCGGGGTGGAGCAGTTTGGTAGCTCGTCGGGCTCATAACCCGAAGGTCGTTGGTTCAAATCCAGCCCCCGCTACCACAGTTAAATAATTTTTTGTGGGGCAATTGCCCTTTTTTTATATAAAAAAGATGAATAAAGAAGAATTAAAAAATATTATCGAGCCTATTATTAATAGCAATAACTGCATTTTATGGGGCATTGAAATACTTAGAGGAAAAAAAAGAACTACTTTAAGAGTTTTTATTGATTCTGAAACAAAAGTTGATATCAGTGACTGTGAAAATGTTTCTAAAGATCTAAATTATGAACCAATGTTAGATTTAGCATTGGGTGAAAATTATGTGTTAGAGGTCTCTACTCCAGGAATTGATAGAAAATTCTTTGATATTGAGCAATTAAACAACTATTTAGGCAAAGAATTAGAATTAAAAACAAGAGAATTAATAGAAGGCAAAAGAAAATTTACAGGTATATTAGAAGAATGTGATGATATGTACTTCTCCATTAAAAATGAAAATGAATCAAATACAATGAAATTTAAATTTACAGATATAGATTTATGTAAATTAAAACCAAATTATAATAATCTATTGAAGTTAGAGGAATATTCGTATGGAAAGTAAAGAAATTTTAGATGTTGTTGACTCAGTGTCATCAGAAAAAGGACTAGAAAAAGATGTTATTTTTAAAGCAATTGAGACTGCAATAGCATCAGCATCACAAAGACATTTTCATGAAGATGCTGACTTATTTGTAGAAATCAACAGAGAAAGCGGTGAATATCAGACTCATAGAAATTGGATAGTATTTGATAAAGAAGATGAAGAATTTCATCCTGAAACCCATATTTCAGAAAAAGACTCAAGTCTTAAGATAGGCGAAATTTTTTCAAAAGAACAAGAAAATATTACTTTTGGAAGAATTGAAACGCAAGCTGCAAGACAAGTTATGCTTCAAAAAGTTAGAGAAGCAGAAAGGGAAAAAACTGTAGAACAGTTTAGGTCTCAAGATAATAAGCTGGTATCTGGCACAGTAAAAAGAGTGACTAGAGATAATATTATTGTAGATATAACTTATGAAGCAGAAGCATTGCTACCTCGAGATAAATTAATGCCGGGTGAAATATATAAAATTAATGATAGGATAAGAGCAATCCTTCAGATTATAGAAGTTGAGGGCCGAGGCCATCAATTAATGTTGAATCGCTCATGTCCTGAAATGGTAACAGAGCTTTTTAGCATCGAGGTCCCAGAAATTAATGAAGATGTTATTGAAATAAGAGGTGTAGCTCGAGATGCTGGCTCTAGATCAAAAATCGCTGTTAAAACTAACGATGGAAGAATTGATCCTGTAGGTGCTTGTGTTGGCATGAGAGGGTCAAGAGTTCAAGCAGTTTCATCAGAGCTTGGTAATGAAAGAATAGATATAATCATTTATGATGATAATCCTGCTCAATTAGTTATAAATGCCTTATCTCCTGCAAAAGTGGAGTCAATTGTGATGGATGAAGATAGTAGGTCAATGGATATTGCTGTAAATGAAGACAATTTAGCTTTAGCAATCGGATCAAGAGGACAAAACATTAGACTAGCATCAAAATTAGTAGGATGGGATTTAAATATCATAAGCAATGAAGAAGCGGAAGCTAAAGTAAAAGTTGATGAAACAGAGTTTTTAGCAAAAGTTGTAGGGATCTTAGGTGTAAAAGATGATATTGCAGAAAAAATTATTTCTTGTGGATTTCAATCCTTTGATGATATTGCTTATGCTGATGAAAAATCATTTGATGACTTTATTGATTCAGAAGATGAAATAAAAAGGATTAAATCAGCCGCTGAGGATGCTGCCTTGCTAGAAGCTATGGGAGCAATCACTGAAGAAGAGGACAATGTTGAGTCGTTATCTGATTTAAAACTAGATGATGAAAACATAACAAAGCTTTCTAGCAAAGGAATTAAAAACAAGGATGATCTTGCAGAGCTCTCTATTGACGAACTCCAAGATATTATCGATATTAATGATGATGATGCTTCAAAAATGATTATGAAGGCAAGAGAACATTGGTTTAATTAAATAAGGGAATTATTTTGGCAATTACAGTAAAAGATTTTGCAAAGACTTTAAAGATTTCTGATAATGCACTTTTGGAGCGAATGCAAAAAGCTGGTTTAAACCATAAAAAAAATTCTGATGAAGTAACACCTTCAGATAAACAAGCACTACTTAAATCATTAAAAGGAGCAAAATCAACTTCTTCTAAGTCCATAACTTCAGAGTCTGGAGTAAAGGTAACGTCAAAAGGAAAATCTTCTACTTCAACTACACCATCAAAAAGCTATTCAGATAATATTGAAGCTAAAAGAGCTGCTGCTTCTGAACAATTAAAAGAACAACAGACAAAAAGAGAAGAGCAGTTAAAGGAAGCAACAAAACAAAAACAAGAACAGAAAAAGAAACAATTTAGAAATATAAGTGCCTCACCAAAAGACAGGCCTGTTAATGTAAAAGAGCAATTATCTAGCGCAGCTAAAGAATATAAGAATAAAGAAGGCTCTATTTTCAATGATTCAGAACATCAATTTGAAGCTCCAAAAGATTTTATAAAAAAAGATATTAATGTTCCTGACAATATACAGGTTGGTGAGCTTGCTAAGCTAATGGCAGTTAAAGGTGGTGAAGTTGTTAAAAACTTGATGAGTTTAGGTGTTGTTGCAACTATAAACGATTTTATTGATCAAGAAACAGCAATATTGGTAGTTGAGGAAATTGGACATAATGGAATTGCAATTAAAGAAGAAAATATAGAGGATGATTTAGCAAATTTAATAAAATATGAAGGTGAGCCAAAAACAAGACCTGCTGTTATTACTGTAATGGGGCATGTTGATCATGGAAAGACTACTTTATTAGATTTTATAAGGAAAACCAAAGTAGTTGATGCAGAGGCTGGAGGTATAACACAACATATTGGGGCATATGAGGTAGAAACTCCAAAAGGAAAATTAACTTTTATAGATACTCCAGGTCATGCTGCTTTTTCTTCTATGAGAGCTAGAGGAGCAAATACAACAGATATCGTCGTACTAGTTGTAGCAGCAAATGATGGCATAAAACCTCAGACTGAAGAAGCAATTAATCATGCTAAGGCAGCTGAAGTTTCTATAGTAGTAGCAATTAATAAGATAGATATAAATGGAGCAGATCCTGAAAAAGTTAAAGGTGATCTTGCCGCAATTGATTTAACGCCTGAAGATTGGGGTGGAAATATTCAAATGGTACCAATATCAGCTCTAAAAGGAGATGGTGTTGATGATCTTCTTGAAAGAATCACGCTTGAAGCTGAAATCTTAGAGTTAAAAGCTCATTATGATGGAGCAGCTCAGGGAGTTGTTATTGAATCAGAATTAGATAAATTTAGGGGATCAGTTGCAACTTTATTAATCCAAAATGGAACACTTAAATCGGGAGATCTAGTAGTTTCTGGTAATGCAATGGGAAAAATTAAAAGTATAGTTGATAGTAACGGAAATAAGATCAAAGAGGCTCTTCCTTCTGCAGCTGTTGAAGTGCTTGGTTTAAGTTCAGTTCCTAATGCAGGAGATCAATTTCAAGTAGTTAAAAATGAAAAACAAGCAAGAGAGATATCTGATTTCAGAACATCTAAAGAAAAGGAAAAAAAATTATTAAAACAAAAAGACGAATCCGTAGGTGACCTCTTTGAAACACTTGGACAAGAAACTAAAAAAGTTTTAAATGTAATTGTAAAAACTGATGTTGGTGGAACATGTGAGGCTATCAACAATGCGCTTATTAATTTAGATAGTGATAAAGCAAAAGTTAAAATCGTATCAAGTGGGGTCGGGGGCATAACCGAGTCCGATGCAAATTTAGCTTTAGCAGTAGATTCTATTATTTTAGGTTTTAATGTAAGAGCAGAAAATACAGCCAAGAAAATTATTGAGAGTGAGTCTATACCTTTAAGTTACCATAGTATTATTTATGAATTGCTTGATGATGTTAAGGGAAGAATGAGCGGTTTACTTGATCCTATAATTAAAGAAGAAATTATTGGAACGGCTGAAGTCCTGGAGGTCTTCAACTCTCCAAAATTTGGTCAAGTCGCAGGTTGTTCAGTGCTTGAGGGTAGTGTATTAAGAAACAAACCTGCAAGAGTTCTCAGAGATGATATTGTAATTTTTGAAGGAGAACTTAACTCATTAAGACGTTTTAAGGAAGATGTAAACGAAGTTAAAAATGGGAATGAATGCGGAATAGGAATTAAAAATTATAAAGATATTAAGCCAGGAGATAAGATAGAGGTATTTGATAGAAAAGAAGAGTCTCAAGAGATATAAGATTTATGGCATCAAACAGATCCGAGAAGGTCGCTGATTTATTAAAAAAAGAAATTTCATTAATAATAACGAGTGAAATAAAAGATACTAGATTAAAAAATATTAATATTACAGCTGTAAAAGTATCAGATGATATTAGTGTTGCAACTGTCTTTTACACAGTAATAGGTAAATCAATTAATAAACGTGAAAGTAAAATAGATGAAAAAATACTTAAGAAATTTTCTGGCATGGTTAAATCCAGCTTAGCTAAAAAAATTAAGATTAGAAGAGTTCCAAAAATAAAATTTAAATTTGATGAAAGTATTGAATATTCTCAAAACATTGAAAAACTTTTAAAAAATTTAAAATGACAGATGGATTTATTTTAATTAATAAAGAAGAAGGAAAGACTTCAAATGATGTTGTTCAAGAAGCAAAAAAAATACTTAAAGTAAAAAAGGTAGGTCATCTAGGTACATTAGACCCCATCGCTGAAGGATTATTAATTTTAGCTATAAATAAAGCTACAAAATTCTCGAGTTATTTTCTTGAATCCGATAAGTCTTATGAGGTTAAATTAAAATTGGGACAATCTACTGATACCGATGACTCATCTGGAAAAGTTATCTTTGAATCAAATATCAATCCTTCAGAAAAAAAAATACAAGAAAATTTATTTTCATTTATTGGAGAATCCATGCAGAAGCCACCTTTCTTCTCAGCATTAAAATATCAAGGAAAGCCTCTATATAAATATGCTAGAGAAGGTCAATTCATAGAAAAGCCCGCAAGAAAAATATTTATTAAAAAAATAAATAATTTTGAATATGATGAAAAGGTATGTTCATTTACAGTATATTGCTCAAAAGGAACCTACATTAGGTCGCTTGCAAGAGATTTAGGAGAAAAACTTAAGTGTGGGGCTCATATGACTTCTTTAAGAAGAGTATCCCAACATAATTTTAATATATCTGAATCGGTAAATATTTTAGAAATATCTAAGGAAAAAATAATTCCAATAGAAAAAGCTTTTAATAATTTAAATAAAATTATTATTAATTCTGAGGATAGTAAAAAATTTATAAATGGAGTAAAAAATATTTATAATAATAATTTTGATAATTTATATAGAATTTTAAATAATGAGGGTATTTTTTTAGGAATTGGTCAGATTAAAGAAAATCACTTGAAACATAAACAGCTTGTTTAATATATTAATAAGTTATAATATGCCACGGCTTACTTTAGTAATGTGAGGTTAGCATAATTCATATAAAACATTACAAGGACAAAAAAATGGCATTATTAACTGAAGAAAAAGCAAATATTGTTAGTCAATATAAGAGAAATGAAGGTGATACTGGATCACCTGAGGTGCAGATAGCGCTTTTAACAGAAAATATTAATAAACTTCAAAATCATTTTAAAAATCATAATAAAGATCATCATTCCAGAAGTGGTCTAATAAGAATGGTTAATCTTAGAAGAAAACTTCTAGCATATCTAAAAAGAAAAGATTCAGATAGTTATAGCGAGCTTGTTAAAAAGCTTAATCTAAGAGGGTAAAAATCATTAAATATAAAAAGGAAAATCGTGGAAAATAATAAATTAGAATCTACAAGTGTAGAGTTTGAATATGGAAAACAAAAAGTAAAAATTGAAACAAATAAAATTGCTAGACAAGCTACAGCAGCAGTCTTAGTTACAATAGGTGATTTAGTAGTGTTGACTACTGTGGTAGCAAAAAAAGAAGCAGATCCCTCAAAAGATTTCTTTCCATTAGCAGTTTTTTATCAAGAAAAATTTTATGCCACAGGAAGGATCCCTGGTGGTTTTTTTAAAAGAGAAGCCAGGCCTACAGAGAGAGAGACGTTAACTTCAAGATTAATTGATAGGCCTATTAGACCAATGTTCCCAGATGGTTTTAAGAATGAGATTCAAGTATTTTCTACAGTAATGTCTTCTGATAAAAAACAGAATCCTGATATTGCAGCAATGATAGGGGCATCAGCTGCTCTTACTATTTCTGGAGTTCCTTTTGATGGCCCAATGGGGGCTGCTAGAGTTGGATTTGTGGATAGTGAATATGTTTTAAATCCATCATATGAAGAATTAAATGACTCATATCTTGATATGGTTGTAGCTGGTACTGATGAAGCAGTTCTTATGGTTGAGTCTGAAGCTAAGGAGTTAAATGAAGATCTTATGTTAGGTGCCGTACTTTTTGGCCATCAAGAAATGAAAGCAGTAATCAATGCATGTAATAAATTAAAAGAGATGGTTGGAAATGAAGAATGGGTTATTCAGGAAGATGAAAATGCTCCTAATTATTACTCTGAAATAGAAAGCAAATATAAAGATCAGATTATAGAGGCATTTACAATTTCTAATAAGTCAGAAAGAAACGAAGCATTGGGAGTCATTAAAAATCAAATAGTTGAGGATTATTCAGATTTAGATGAATTTGAACTTGGAAAAATTCTTGGATCATTTAAGGATCTTGAAAAAAATATTGTAAGGGGAAACATATTAAATGATATGCCTAGAATAGATGGAAGAGATCTAGATACTGTAAGGCCTATTTTTGTAGAAACGGATGTGCTTCCAAGCGCACATGGATCTGCATTATTTACAAGAGGTGAAACTCAGGCTATTGTTGTTGCAACATTAGGATCCACAAGAGACGCTCAAAGAATTGAAGCGATAGAAGGCGAAGGTTCAGATAATTTTATGCTACATTATAATTTTCCAGCATACAGTGTTGGAGAAATAGGCATGCCTATGGGTCCAAAAAGACGTGAAATCGGACATGGAAATTTAGCAAAAAGAGCAATCAAAGCTGTACTTCCTGATACAGAAGATTTTGGATATACCTTGAGAGTTGTTTCTGAAATTACAGAGTCAAACGGATCAAGTTCAATGGCTTCGGTATGTGGAACTTCATTATCTTTAATGGATGCAGGTGTGCCCTTATCCAGTCCAGTTGCAGGTATTGCAATGGGGTTAATCAAAGAAGGCGATGATTTTGCTGTTCTTACAGATATTTTAGGTGATGAAGATCACTTAGGAGATATGGACTTTAAAGTTGCAGGAACAGAATCAGGAATTACTGCGCTCCAAATGGATATTAAAATTCAAGGTATCAATGAGTCGATTATGGAGACTGCATTAGCTAAAGCCAAAACTGCAAGGAATCATATCTTAGGAATTATGAATAAAGAGATTTCATCAGCTAAAAATATATCTGAAAATGCTCCTGCTATGAAAACATTCATGGTGGATAAAGAGAAAATAAAAGAAATTATTGGCAAAGGTGGATCAGTCATTAAAGGGATGCAAGAAAAGACAGGCGCAACCGTTGATGTAAACGATGATGGAGTTGTTTCTGTTTTTGGTCAAAACCAGTCATCAATGAAAGAATGCCTTGCTATTATTGAAGAAATATTAGAAGAACCTGAATTAAATAAGGTATACAAGGGTAAAGTTGTTAAGATTGTGGAATTCGGTGCTTTTGTAAATATTCTTCCTGGAAAAGATGGCCTATTGCATATTTCAGAAATCTCTAACGAAAGAACAGAAAATGTTAGTGATGTTTTAGAAGAAGGTCAGGAAGTAGATGTTAAATTAATAGGTTTTGATAGAGGTAAAATGAAACTTTCCATGAAAGCTTTATCCGAATAAGTTAGTTAATTTATATAAAAAATCCTCAATATTCTAATATTTTATAAATGTCAAATTTTGTGTCAACGTAATTTGATTCTTTTTATAATTTATGTTCTTATGAGCCTGCAAAACATAAAAAAACCTAAATAGGGGGGAATAATTATGGATAATGCATGGAAGATGATAAATGGCATTGTTAGTAATCTAACTGATGTTATTGTTGGGATTCTGGGTCTTGGAATCGTCGGAGCTTTAGCTTTCGGCAGCGTTCTAGGACTTGACGTGATAGGAAATATTACTTCATTAGTTAGTGATTTAGCTAACGGTGGTGTTGTAGGACTTCTCGTTTTAGCAGTCTTGATGAGTCTTGTTAAGTAAATTAACTTAATAGTATGATTAGGAAGGGATAAAACCCTTCCTAGTCTTTTAAAACAAATATGAATTTTAAAGTCACACTTGTATCTATAACTAACTTTTTAAATAAAGTAACTAAATTATTAATACCACTCGTAGTAGTATCTTTATTACTTGGAATTATTTTTGGACCAAATACACCTTTCGTGGGCGATGTATATAAAAATGTTTCAGATATTATTGAAATGCTTGGTGAAGATGCTCTTCTAGTATTAATTTCTGTTTTAATAATTCTTGCCTACATTAAAAAGGATTAATTTTAAGCAATAGAATTAGTATTCACATTTATTAATCTATTTTTTGTCAATAATTATTGATGATTATGATTTTGTTTCTAAATGGTGGCTATGGGTGGAATTGAACCACCGACCCCAGCGTTATGAGTGCTGTGCTCTAACCATCTGAGCTACATAGCCAATCGCTGAATGATAATATTAAAATAATAAGAGTCAATAATTTTAATTTTTTATATATTAAATTTAAAATGTATTATGTCACCATCTTTAACCAGATAATCCCTGCCTTCAAGTCTTAGTTTCCCTTGTTCTCTTGCACCTTGCTCTCCATTAAATAATATAAAGTCATTAAAATCTATAACTTCTGCTTTTATAAAGCCTTTTTCAAAGTCTGTGTGAATAACTCCAGCAGCTTTAGAAGCAGAATAGTTTTTTTTGATTGTCCATGCCTTAATCTCATTAGGGCCTGCAGTAAAGAAAGTTTTCAGGCCAAGCATCTCATAACCTTTAAAAATGATCTTGTTTAATACAGGCTCATCCATATTCATTAATTCTAAGTATTCATTTTTTTCTTCATCATTAAGTTTTGATATCTCCTGCTCAATTTTTATTGATGTTGGAATAACAAATGAACCTAAACTGTTTGCGATATCCTCTAGTTCTTTTAGTTTTTGATTTGATTTTTCAGTATCACTTATATTACCAATATAAAAAGTTGGTTTAGCAGATAAGAGTTGAAATTGATTAATAATTATTTTTTCATCATCCTTAAATTTATCAATGTTGATTAGATTTCCCTTTTCAAGATCTATCTTAATTTTTTGTAAGATTTCATAATGAATTTTATTTTGCTTGTCGTTTGTTTTTAGTAATTTTTCACATCTAGATATTCTTTTAGAAACAGAATCAAGATCAGCAAGAATTAATTCTAAATTAATAACTTCAACATCTCTTTTTGGATTAACCGATCCGTCAACATGTGTAATATTTTCATCTTCAAAACATCTAACCACATGAGCGAGAGCTGACATCTCTCTTATATTTGATAAGAATGAATTACCCAAGCCTTCGCCATCCGAAGCACCTTTTACAAGACCAGCAATATCAACAAGATCCAATGTTGTGTGAATAACTTTTTTAGAATCAACTATTTTATTTAACTGTCCCAGTCTTTTATCTGGTAATGGAACTTTTCCGATATTTGGATCAATAGTGCAAAAAGGGAAATTTTCAGCAGGTATACTAGATTTAGTTAGTGCATTAAAAAGGGTAGATTTACCTACATTTGGAAGACCAATTATTCCACACTTGAAACCCATTTTATTTTGTATGTAAAATTTTCTGAGCTTCTTGTAATTGATTATTGATAATCATTTCAAATACATTTTCAAATCTAGAATAAGCTTTATCAATATGTTTTTTTTCGTTTGGAGAAAATTTATTTAAGACCCAATTGGTAACTTCATCTTTTATTCCAGGATGACCAATTCCTACTCTTAATCTTATAAAATCATTTTTACTGGTTTTTTTTATAATATCTCTTAGTCCGTTATGACCTCCATGACCTCCACCTTGTTTAATTCTCAATTCACCAGCTTCTAAATCTAAATCATCATGAATAATTATAAACATATTTGTTTCTAAATTATTTGATTTTAAAATTTTAGAAATTGTTCTTCCTGACTCATTTACAAAATTTGATGGAGCGACCCATAAAATATTTTCGGAGTGAGATTCTCCAATTTCAGCTTCATATTTTGATTTATTTTGAAATTCTTTAAAGTATTTTTGAGAAATATTTATTAACCAGTCTTTTCCAATGTTATGACGCGTGTCATTATATTTGCTGCCTGGATTGCCTAGTCCAACAATACATAATTTATACACTTTTTTAGCTTTCTTCTGAATTATCTTCTTTAGCTTCTTCTTCAGCAGGCTTAGCATTTTCTGCTTCATCCTCGATTGACTCTGAAGCACTTTCTTCACCTTCAGCAACTTCTTCTTGATCTTCATCTAAAATTGGGTCTTCTTCAACCGCTCTAGGCTCATTTATAGAAACAATCATTTGATCTGTTTCTTCAGTCAGACCTGGTATTTCAGAACCTTCTGGTAAGGCAATCTCAGTCAATCTCATTGACTCTCCTAGATTAAGATTCTTAATATCTATATCAATTGATTCAGGTATATTTCCTGCTAGACACATAATTTCTATTTCTCTAATAGTTTTTGCAGCAACTCCACCATCTTCTTTTATGCCAACACATTCTTCCTCATTAATAAAATTAATAGGAATAACAACTTTAAGTTTTGTTTTACTTGATACTCTTTGGAAATCAGCATGAAGAAACTTTCCTTTTGCTGGATCTTTTTGCAACTCTTTTAAAACAACTTTTTCCTCATTGTCCCCAGTTTTAATTAAAAGAACCTGAGTATAAAAAAGCTCATTTTCTGATGCTTTGGTAAGTTCATTTAGTTTGAGTTTGATATTAAGAGTTTCTTTTTCATCCCCATATACTATTGCTGGGATCATTCCATCAATATTTCTTATTACTCGAGCTTTATTGGATCCAGTTCTATCTCTTAAGTCTGCATTTAGTATTATTTGATCTGTCATAATTTTCTC
>CENF01140125.1_pt1 | contig 15843 bp, 17 predicted proteins | sample 361291 | NCBI WGS metagenome assembly CENF01 (sample SAMEA2619399, study PRJEB7988) | marine metagenome | isolation source: saline water (ENVO:00002010), including | reverse complement strand
AATTGATTCACAAGAAAAAATTGATATTCTATGCCAAAAATTATCAAATGATATATTTCAGATTGATCAAAGAGGCTGTAATTCTCCACACAATGTTTTAATTGAAAAAAATTCAAAACTTGGATCAAAGCATTTTGCTAAATCTCTTGGAAAAGCTATGGAAAGTCTTTCTAAAAGAAATCCTCAGCAATATTATTCATCTTTAGAAACTTTAAATATTCTTAAAAAAAGAACTGAATTTGATATGTTTTTTGATGCATACTATCCAGATTCATTAGAATGGACTGTTTTACATGCAGATAATAATTTATTAGAAGATTCATGTTACAATAGAACAATTTTCGTTAAAACATTTAGTAAAAAAGAAGAAATCCTGATGCAGTGTAGTCATTTAACTCAATCTATAGGCGTAGCTATGGAAAAAGATAGTTTATTAGAGTTTGCAAGAAAAGCAGCATTAAAAGGAGTTGACAGATTTCCAAAAATAGGATCTATGACTCTATATGAGGTTCCTTGGGATGGTATGTTTGTTATGGATAGATTTGTTAAATGGACTAAGTTAAATATTTAACTCTTTTTTAAAAAGTCGTTTGTATCTAATCTTGGAATTTCAAATTTATTATCCTGATCCAAATTTGCATTTTTTACTCTTGTTGTAAATGCCGCTTTACAGTCATATTTATCTAATAAATCTAATGTATCCTTATTATAGTTTCCATAAGGGTAACACATTGTCCAACGACCCACATTCTCACCCATGTCACTTAAAAAATTAAGAGACTTGGATATTTCCGACTCCTGCTCTTCTTTTGATAATGAACTAAGCCAGTAGTGATTGTGTCCATGGCTACCAAAATGCATTCCAGAATCGATCATTGTTTTAATATTTTCAGAACTCATGTAAAGCTCTTCGCTAAAGCTTTTTTCATCAAAAGTAACATATTTTTTAAATAAGAAATCTACAATTTTTTCTCTCAGATCTTGGACAAGACCCACTTGTAAAATTCTTTTTATAAAAATTACTTCTTGTGAATCAAATCGATTTGCAACGCCTAATTTTGAAAAATAATAATCATTATCTTTTAGGCGATATTCCTTTCGATGCTCATCTAATTGATTAAAAATTGTACTAATAATGATTTGCTTATTTTTAACTGCAGCAAGCAAAAAATGGATCTTATTAACATCTAAAACTTTTTTATCTGAAATAGTTGCAGCAGGCGGATAAAAACATCCCTGAATTTTATTATCATGTAAAACAGGAAACACATCACAATAATGATCTTTATATCCATCGTCAAATGTTAAAAGTATAGCATTATTTGGAAGATCTGAATTACTCTCATAAGCTTCGATGAGTTCATTAATTGATATGAATGTATAATTATTTTTAAAGAAACGTATTTGCTCCTTGAAAAGATGTAAATCTAGCCCTTTGATTTTAGGATAACTACTTGATGCCAAGTCACGTACATAATGATACATTACGACTGTAAGGTCTCTATTCATGCGATTCATTTAAATTATTAATAAATATATTTGGTCTATCTTGATCACAGTCAGCTTTAAATACTGTATAATTATTAGCTTTAGGTTTATAAGCAAAATAAATTTTTTTATTTTTCTGAATAAATGGTTCAAAATATTCAGGAATGATTAACTTCCCCTTCTTTATTGCAAATCCCCAATTAGTAAAAAATTTCTTAGGTATTCCATAATTTAAACAATCAACATATTCACAATTATACTTTTTAACTAATGATTGTAAATTTAATTGATGATTTTCAAGGTCACTAAATTGGCCAAACATGTCAACAATTCTTAAACATTGAGAATTATTAACTTTAACAATTCTTGCAACTAATAATATTTTGAATTTTTCATTGATATATACCCCAAAAAATAAATAACTATATGTAGGATGATTTAAAAATCTGTTTTTAACATATAATTTTGTTTTTTTGGGTGAATTAATAAAAACATTATCATCAATTTCATTAAAATTAATGCTCTTGATATCTAAAGCATTATCAGAAATTCTTGAAATGTTATTTTTATTTATATTTTTAAGAATTTTATATTCTTTACAATCTTTATTTGCGAAGTAATAATGGTTCATTTGTCCTACATAAAATCCAAGGATTTCATACAGTTTATTTACTTCAATATTCTGACCAACTGTACCAATAAATTTTGGATTAAGTTTCTGTTCGAGCCACTTAATTAATACAACTCCTAACCCAGCAGATGAAATTTCTTCGTCTACCTTCCATATTGCCAACCAAATGCAGCTATTATTTTCTAGTGTACGATCAAATTGAAATGTTGGTATAAAGCCTAAAACTCCGTTAATTTTATTATTACTATCTCTACTTATTACAAAATTATAGATATTTTTGTTTTTGTGTTGAAAATCTAATAACGAATCATCCCTGGTTAAAATGTGATTTTTTTGCCATTTATTATCTAAAAATTCTTTTAAATCTTCAATGTCTCCTTTGGTACAAAGTCTTATGTTATTCATTATAATTTATATTTTGCCTTCTATGTATTTAGGCCAATTAATTTCATCGTTTAAATTATTTTTTGTAGGTTTAATATTAAAAATATTGTCTAATTGTTTAGTAATATTCTGATCTGTATCAATTGTATTATATTTTATTGGGAATCCGCTCAAATCAAAAGATTTATTATCAATAATTACAGGAATTCTATTAATAAGGCTTGCTTCAAATAAAATTGTTGAATTGAAACTAAAAATATAAGGAGATCTATTGATGCTAGTTTCTAAATTTGAATCATCTACATTGACTTTATTAAGCAAATTTAATTCTCTCAAATTTTGCAAAAAAACTGGTTTTTTCATACCTGGATGCTTTCGAAGAAAAATTTGATATCCATAATTTTCATTAACATCATTTAACAATGGTATTAGAGATTTTAATAAATCTTTAAAATTGAGTGAATAAAAACCAAAACGAACATAATATGGTAAAGCTATAAGTATTGATTTATCAATTAAGCTTACATTATTAGCTGTATTTCTATAATTATCAATGAAAGATCTATTAATTAAGTTAGGGCACGCTATTGCAGTTGCTCCCGGAAGAGTCTCTTTACATAATTCCCTATGAAAAAGTAAATAATAATCAAATGGACCTTTAAAAGGGCCAATTCCGAATTTTGGGTAACCAAATATATGGTTATAACAAGAATTTATGAGATTTATAAAGCTTGTTCTTAATGAACTATGAGTGTTTCTCATTAAGAATCCATGCTGAACATTAACTAGCTTTAATTTATCAAGCTTATATTTTTTTATAAAAAATCTTAGATATTCTGACCAGACTCCTTCATCTTTTATATAAACGAAGGTGAAGTCTTTATTGCTATTTATTAAATCGATTAATTTATTTTCAATTTCCTTGAAAACATTCGAATAATAAAATTCTCTAAAAAATTTTCTATTTGAAAACTCTACTTTATTAAACGTTTCAACAGATTTTTTTGAAAGTCTTAATTCTTTAATAACATGATTTGATTTCTGAGATAATTGTTGCTTAATACCAATGTATTTATCATGATTATTATCAATCAAATGAACAAAAATGTGCAAAAAGGATTTATCCATAGCAACTGAAGTAGAAGTGATTAAATATAATATTTACAATATACACCTTACGCATTTCTTGCTCCATTAAATAAAGCATAAAACATACTATAGATTGCTGATGTTTGTAATGAAAAAAAGTAGCTATCAAAAAACATATTTATGATCATTACATAAAATAATGTTTTTAATATAATTTGGTTATCGTAACTATCTATTTTGTCTAATTGATTTTTTATCCTAAACAAAAAATTTATAAATAAACATATGCCAATTAATCCAAATTCATAAAAAACATCAATATAAGTGCTATGTGAAGATTCAAATAAATTATATGATAAACCTTCAGTCACACTTGTGTATAAACCTATCGAACCTGCTCCATGTCCAAAAATAATTACAAATGGATTATTCATTTGACTAAAAGCATAAGACCACAATCTCGTTCTTCCAGATCCCGTTGCATCGTTTAAGAAAGAATATCTACTATAAATAGAACTAAAGTCTAAATCAAAATAATTCATCATTATTAATATAAAAATAGTTGTGGTAGTCACTGCTAAAATAAGATTTTTTACTAGAATTTTTCTTAAATAACCATAAACAAGAATTCCAAAAAACAACGATAGCATTCCCCCTCTTGATAATGTTGATATTTCAGCAGTAAAAAGAATAATAATGCTCAAAAGAAACACAATTTTTAATAATATATTTTTATGAAGATTCTGAAGGTGTATTAAGATTAAAATCGCATATGCTGCTAGAACACCAAAAGTATTATATCCACCTAAGCTATCAATTGAACCTCTGGAATCATTTGATAAAAGGCTATAACCAATATATGATATATCTACAAATTGAAATGATAGAATTGTTCCAGCTGTAAGGCCTAAAGAATATGTAATTAAAATATTATTAATGTCAAATTTATAGTTTTTAAAAAAAACAAAGAAAATGTAAAACATATAAAAAATGTAAAGCCACTTTAATCCATTTAAAGAATCCATTGTAAGAGTAATGAAAATGGAGATTATGAATAGCAAAAAAATATTTGATTTTTCAATGACTATTTGCTTTAATTGAAAATTTAAAAAAATTATTAGACCAAAAAGAAATGCAAGAACATTTGAAAAATAAAGCCCACCCTCTATAATGGTAAAATTGAAGGCTAGTGATAAAAAAATTAATGATAAAAAAGTAGTTGAGATTATTTTCATCTCAAAAGTTACAAAAAAGAAAGATAATCACTGAACATTCCCACATCTTGCCATAATTCTTTTCTAAACTTATAAACGCCAATATTTAAATTATTTTTCTGACAAATTGCAATGAGATCAGTTGCATCACATTTTTTATTTAAAGGAATTAATTTTGCAGCTTCTTCTTCACATAAATATAAACCAGAATTTATTAAGTTAATTATTTGAGGTTTTTCTCTTATCTCATTTAATGAAGAATCTGATTTAATAGTGCACACTCCATAAGGAACATTAATAATATCTTCACAAACAGCTATTGTGAAATCAAAATTATTATCTTTATGGAATTTATACATATTTTCAAAATCTAAATCAATTAATGAATCACAATTTGTTATAAATGTTGATTTACCATTAAAGTCTAATTTTCTCAAAGCACCAATTGTTCCTAAAGGACTGTCCTCATAAATGTAACTTAATTTATAGGGATGTTTTTTATTATTAAAATGGTCAACTATTTGATCAGATTTATAATTTACTGATATAGAAAAATTTTCTATTCCAAAGTTGCTAAAATTACTCATTACGTGTTCTATCAGTGATTTATTTTTAATAGGTACTAAAGGTTTTGGAATAAAGTTTGTTAATGGCTTCATTCTTGTTCCCAATCCACCCGCCATAATTAAAACGTTGCATAAATTATTTAATTTTTGGGAGGATTTATTATTACCATTTTTATAATGACTGTTATTGTAAACATCATAAATTTTATTGGATTTTAAAATTGGAATTATATTGATTTGACCATAATACTTAGAAAAAGAATCATTTAGAAAATCTTTGTAATCTATTGTAATGCAATCGACATTTGTAATCAATTCTATACTATCATTTAAATCAATGTTATTGATTAGTCCTCTTCTTATATCACCATCTGTAAGCGTGCCAAGAAATTTTGTAGATTTATTAACAAGTAAGGTCTTGTATTGTAATTTATCTAAAAGGTTTAGTGCATCAATAACTCTGATGTCAGATTTGACAATATTTTTTTTAAAATTTTTCATTTGAACTTAAAATAATTAATTACTTAGTTATTTTCATTTACAAAGATTAATAGTTTTTTTAGTTCATGCCTACTTCTAAAAATAAAAAAGAATATTAATAAAACAACTGAACCTGTTAAAGAAAATGATAATCTTGACGGATAGCTTTTAATAGGAGAAACTTGAGGACTTTCAATAATGAAGATTTTGAGAGTATTTTTGATTTCATCAATTTTTGCAACTTCTAATTCCTGCTTTAAGATCAAGTAAGCACCTTCCTTAACAGAAACCTCTCGCTTTAATTCATTATATCTTTTAAGTAATAATGGTGAATCTTGAAAAAATTTATTTATGTTTAAAAATTCTTCTAGTTTATTTTCAGCTGACAATAATTCATTTTGTACAACAGATATTCTTTTTTCAATAAAATTCTTTTTATATGAAGCAGCCTTATTTATAGAATTATTAATAAAAGAAGATAGTTCATTATAAAATAAATCAAGTACTTGCTTTGAAATGAAAGGATCCTCTAATTGAACAGATAAAGTGGTTATATTAGTTTTTCTGTCGTAGGAAACATTTAGTCTTTCTTTAAATTTCTCTATTGTTACATGTTTTTGAAGTGCTTCATTTTTTTGTTGATTACTAAATGAGAAAAATGATTGATTTAAAATATTATCTAGATTTGTTGTATTGCCAGAAGAGGTTTCGAAATTACTGTAATAAATTTTGTCCAAAACTGAATTTGATAAAGCTATTTCAGAAAGAGGAAAATTGGAAGATGAAGAACCAGAAAGACCGAAATCCTGTGCTAAAAAGTTTAAAGAAGAGATATTATTTTCATTTTGATTAGGCAAGACCTTAAGTGTTGATTGATATCTTTTAGGAATTAAAAATGATACAAATATAAATAAAGTAAAAAATAATATAAAAGTGCGTATTAGCAACTTGTAATCTTTTGATATCAATCTAGTTAGAAACGAGTATATTCTTTCTTCATTCATTCATCTTCTCTCTAATTTTTGTTGCCGAAATTTCTTTAATATTTTTTGGAGGAACATGCTCAATAATTTCATAACCTACTCCTCTTCCGTAATTAATAGATTCGATGTCTGGAATAACTATTACTTTTACTCTCTTAGCGTCAATTAAATCTCTTAATTTATCATGAAGATTATTCATAATTTCACTAGGAGAGTACGGATTATTTTTATCTTTTGGCATGTCTCTTATGGCTATACAAACATTTTTGCCTTTTTCTAACTGTTGATCAATCAACCACCTATGTCCTGGGTGCCAAGGTTGCCATCTACCAATAAAAAGAGAGTATTTCTTTTGCACTTTCATTTATTGTTTTTTCTGTGGTGTCAATACTAATAAAATCTTTTTCAGGTTTAACATAGTCTTTAGAGAAATAATGCTCTTTACCCCTTGCTTCATTTGTAAATATATAAAACTCATTTACATCAGTTCTAGATTTAAAATTCTCTCTGAGTTCAAGATAAGGAGAAACTAAAGATACAACAACTAAAAATCCTTTATTCTGACAAAAAAGAGCCAGGTTCTGACTTAATTTAATGTTATTTATCCTTCCCTTTTTTGAATAATCTTTATTTTCAGTGATATCTCTTAAATCATCTCCGTCAATTTGAATAATTTCAATATCATTAAATTGCTTTTGACTTTTAATTATTCTTACAATTTCATTAGAAAGTGTAGTTTTCCCAGCTCCAGGCTGACCCGTTAACCACATAATATTGAATTTTTTATTCATCAGCTACTATTGCCCTTCCTTTCAATTTTTCCCAATCTTTTTCACTTCTATCGATTTTAATATTTCTATTCCAAGCTGAATTTATAATATAAGATTTCAATTGATTTTTTTCAAAAACATCTAATAGTGAATTTATATCTTTTGGAAAACATGAGCCTCCAAAGCCAAACTTTCCATCAGGTCCTGGTACGCTTAAATGACTAGAACCTATTCTTTTGTCTTTTGATACAATGCTTTTAATTATTGAATAGTCGATATCTAAATTTTCGCACAAACTATAGATCTCATTTGCAAAACTAACTTTAACAGCTAAAAAAGTATTTATAACATACTTCACTAATTCAGCTTCTTCAAATGAACAATGAATGATGGGAATATTTGGAAAAGACTCCTTATAAACTTCATCAATTATTGAAAAATTATCATCTCCTGATCCGATAATTATTTTATCTTGATTCTTAAAATCATTTACAAAGTTAGCTTCGGTTAGGAATTCAGGATTAAAAAAAATTTTTAAGTTTTTAAATTTATTCTGAAAAAAAGATGTTGTTCCGGGAGGTATAGTTGATTTAATCACGCAAGAAACACTACTAATTTGGTTAATTTCATTCAATGTTTGATCAATAATATCAAAATTGCATGAACCATCCCTATTCATTGGTGTTGGAAGACATAAAAAAATGATTTCAGAATTTAATGCTAAATCTGATAAAGAATTTTCAGTAGAATTTTTTTGTATATCAAATGTATTTACATTGAAAAATTGCGAAAAAACTTCACTACATGCGCTACCTACATAACCTAAGCCGACTATTCCGATTGATAAACTTTTCATTACGAGAATTTTATTAATATAATTATAGAAAAACTAGTTATACTATATTATTTTAATTTGAAGTTAGGGCCCATAGCTCAATTGGTTAGAGCAACGGACTCATAATCCGCAGGTTCGGGGTTCAAGTCCCTGTGGGCCCACAAATGAGCAGTCATTCTTATATAAAAAACAAGTTAAATAATGATATTTATATAAATATCAATGGCGACTTTTTAAAAAGGAGTGATGCAAAAATTTCTGTTTTTGATAGCGGTTTTTTACTTGGAGATGGTATTTGGGAAGGTATAAGACTTCATAAAGGAAACCTGCTTCATATTGACAAGCATTTAAATCGACTTTTCGAAAGTGCAAAGGGTCTTTCAATTAATATTCAACTCACAAAAATGGAAATAATAAATGAGATTGAAAGAACTCTTAGTAAAAATGGTATGAATACTGATGTTCATATTAGATTAATTATATCAAGAGGAGATAAAATTACACCATATCAAAATCCCAATGCTAATGTTGGCCCAATTAATTTTGTGATCATTCCTGAATTTAAAAAAGTTGATGAGAAAATATATAATGATGGAATTAAAATTGGAAGAGTGCCTAACATTAGACCTAATGAAAAAATTCTTGATCCAAGATTTAATACTTTAAGTAAGCTTAACTGCATTTTAGCTAGCATCGAAGCAAATAAAATGGGTTTTGATGAAGGTATAATGAATGATATCAATGGTAATATAAGTACATGTAACTCAACAAACTTATTTTTCATTTTAGATAATGAGGTCTGGACTTCAACTGGTCAATATTGTTTAAATGGTATTACAAGAGGAAAAGTTATTGATTTATGTAAAAAAAATAAGATAAAGATATTTGAACAGGATTTTACATTTGCTGATATTAAAAATTGTCATGAGGCCTTTGTAACTGGGACATTTTCTGGTGTTATTCCAGTTAGTTATATTGAAAATAAAAAACTCAATTCTATCAATCATAATTCAATTACAAATACAATTAAAACTTTGTATTTTGAAGATATAGAATCATATTGTAAATAATATGCTATCAATCAATAAATCTCAGTCAATATATATTGATTTTATAAGAGGTGTTTCAGCTCAACTTGTTCTAATTGGACACTTATATGGATTTTATTTTAATAATCAAAATATTATCATACAAAATTTTGGTGTAGTTATATTTTTTATATTATCAGGTCATCTCGTTACACTTAGTGCATTAAGATTGCTTAAGGATAAGTACTTTAATTTTAAATTCTTCTTTATCGATAGATTTTCAAGAATATATGCAGGTTTAATTCCAGCTTTAATTATATGCTTACTAATTGATGTATTTAATGTATTAATCAGTGAACCTGACCAACTTTTATTAAATATTAACAATCTAAATCTTCAATCATTTTTAGCAAGTTTATTCAATTTAGGAGGACTCCCCGATCCAATTAATATTGGCTCTATTATTCAGCCACTGGGTTCAATGAGACCATTGTGGTCAGTAGCGCTTGAATGGTGGATATATATATTTTTTGGAATATCATTATTTTTAATTAGAAGGAAAAAGCATCTCGGTTTAAGTATGATATCTTTATCAATAATAATAACATATATACAATTTTATCTTAACATGAGTCATATAGCCTTTTTTGTGGTAACTGCCTGGATACTTTCATCAGGATTAGTATTGATAAATACTAAAATTTTTAATAATTATCTAATTTTATTTCTATCATTTATTCTACTGTTATTTGGTTTTAACAACTATGTAGTAATTCACTTTTATGAACCACTGATAATGTTATCATTGATCGGGATTTACTTTTCATGTTTTGAAATTTTAAAAGACATTAATTATAGTAAAAAGTTTATATTTTTAAGTAAAAAGATTTCTAGCTTTAGCTATTCTCTCTATTTAATACATTATACTTTGATTGTGTTTTTAAAACCGCTGCTCGATACTCAGTCAATAATTGAAATGATTATTATTTATATTATTTGCAATATTTTTGCATATTACTTTTATAAGACTTTTGAAGTAAAATATTATAATATTAGAAACTTTTTGAAAGAGAAATAAATGTTAATAAAGAAAATTTTAATTATTGGATTCGGAAGCATAGGTAAAAGGCATTACAAAAATTTAAAAAAAATTAATTCTAAATTTCAAATAACATTTTTATGTAGGGAGAGTTCAAAGAAATCATTTCAAGAAGCAAGTTTCATTCACAAAATTAGTGATATTCAACTGATTAAGCCTGATTGTGCTCTAATCTGTAACCCCTCTTCAATGCATATTGAATCGGCGATATATTTGATTGATAATAATATAAATTTTTTTGTTGAGAAACCGCTAAGCAATTCAATTGAAAATTTGAAAATTTTGAATGAAAGAGTTAGTAAAAAGAATATTAAAGCCATGGTTGGATTTAATTTAAGATTTAATAAAAGTATGTTGAAAATGAAGGAAATAATAAATAGTAAAAAATTCGGTAATATTTTATCAATCAAAATTGAAGTTGGACAATTTCTTCCAATGTGGAGGCAGGGTATAAACTATCAAGATTATGTTTCTAGTAACAAAAAATTAGGTGGCGGAGCACTTCTCGAACTATGTCATGAAATAGATTACTTGCAGTGGATTTTTGGTAGAGCTAAATCAATCAGTAGCAATTTAAAGAAAGTTAGTTCAATGGATATTGATGTTGAGGATATTGTTAACGCAATAATTGATGTCGATATAGATGGTAAAGATATTCCTTGTACAATCCATCTTGACTTTTTACAGCATAAAAAAGTTCGTAATTGTAAAGTAATTTTTGATGATTTTACTCTATACTTGGACCTTGTTAAAGACTGTATAAAAGTTTATCAAAATGAAAAAATAGTATATTCTTATAATGAACCACAAAACCCTAATACAATGTACTTAAATGAAATGGAAGAATTTTTAAATTATTTAAATAATGATATAAAAAGCCCAATATCTATAGCAGAAGGCATAAAAGCACAACAGTTGATTCATTTGATTTATAAGTCATCATTAGATAAAAAAAGGATAATGTGTGAATGAAAATTGTATAGTATTTATTTTTGCTAGAGGAGGATCTAAAGGCGTTCCTAAAAAAAATATTCGAAAAATTTCTGGTAAACCTTTAATTGTACATGCCATTGATTTAGCAAAAAAATTAAACTTTGTAAATGATATAATTGTCTCTACAGACTGTAAAGAGATAGCAAGAATCTCTGAAAAATATGGTGCCAAAGTACCATTTTTAAGACCAAAATCACTGTCTGATGATGATAGTAATGAATTAGATGCATGGAAACATGCAATAATGAAATATGAAAAAATTTTTAATAAAAAAATTGATACTTTTATCAGCTTACCTCCCACTGCACCACTAAGATCAATTAAGGACGTTAGTAAATGCTATGAATTATATAAAGATCAAAGTTGTGATTTAGTTGTTACTGTAAAAAATTCAAAAAACAATCCGTATTTTAATATGATTGAAATAGGAAAAAACGGTTTTGGTAAAATTGTTGCTAAATCAGCAAAAATTAATCGGAGACAAGATGCCCCAAAAGTATATGATATGACTACAGTAGCTTATGTGGGAAATAAAAATTATATTTTAAATACAAACCATTTGTTGGATGGAAAATTTAATTTTATAGTTGTGCCTGAAGAAAGAGCAATTGATATTGACAGTGAATTGGATTTTGAATTAGCTGAACTAGTATTATCAAAGAATAAATAATTATGGAAATTACAAAATTAGCAAATATAGAAGGTAAATATGCCCTAGTTTCGGGAGGAGCAGGCTATATAGGTTTTACTATTTGTGAAACATTATGCGAGTTAGGTGTAAAAATTATTATTGCTGATATTGATAAAATAAATGGTGAAAAATATTCTGAAATTCTAAATGAAAAATTTAAAAATAGTACAAAATTTATTAATTGCGACCTTACAAGTAAAAATGAAATCGATAAACTTGTTGATTACGTCGAGAATGAGTATGATTCTCTTGATATTCTGATTAATTGTGCTTCCTTAGTGGGCACATCTGAAATTAAGGGTTGGGCAACTAAATTCGAAAATCAAGAATATGAAGCATTTGAAAAATCTCTAAATATAAACTTAACAAGTACTTTTTATATGATACAAAAACTTAAATATCACTTACATAAAGCGGAAAATCCTTCAATAATCAATATTTCAAGTATCTATGGGTTTGCCGGCCAAAAAATGTCAATGTACAAAGACATGGACTATCTAACCCCAGCAGGATACAGCGCTAGTAAAGGTGGTTTAATTCAATTAACAAAATATTTAGCATCAATTCTATCACCGCAAATTAGAGTAAATTGCATTAGTCCCGGTGGAATCAAAAATAATCAAAGCAAAGAATTTATTAAGAGGTATGAAAATATTACACCTATGCAAAGAATGGGTGAAAGAGATGATATTAAAGGAGCAATTCATTTTTTATCTTCCAATCTATCATCATATATCACTGGTCAGAATATTATTATAGATGGTGGCTGGAGTCTCTAAACTTTGATAAAAATTGCATGCTGGTCTGGTCCTAGAAATATTTCAACTGCTTTAATGAGATCGTGGTCATCAAGGAATGATGTATTTGTAAGCGATGAACCTTTTTATGCACATTATCTTAAAGAAACAAAACTAAAACATCCTATGCATAAAGAAATAATAGATAAATATTCTTCAAACTATGACGAAGTTGTTAATTATCTTACTGGTGAAATACCTAATAATAAAAAGATCTGGTATCAAAAACATATGGCACATCATATCCTAGATTTAAGCAGTATAGATTGGGTTACTAATTTTATAAATTGCATTTTATTAAGACACCCTGAGGAAGTAATTAGTTCTTATACAAAGAAAAATGAATTGAACTCTGTAGAAGAACTGGGCTATCCACAGCAATATAAAATTATAAATTTTCTTAAAAAAAATAATAAATCATTCATAATAATTGATTCAAAAGAACTATTAAAGAATCCTGAAAAATCACTTTCAGATTGGTGTAGAAAAATTAATATTAAATTTGATAAATCAATGCTTAAATGGGAAAAAGGTAATCATATTAATGATGGTATTTGGTGGAGGGCTTGGTACGATAACGTTATTAAAACTACTTCATTCGGTAAATATAAAAAAAGAGATATTAACATTGAGAATAAATATGATTCTATTTATAATGAATCAATGAAATATTATAGTTACTTAAAAGAAATTTAATAATGAATTCTTTATTAAAATTATGGTCACAACCTACATGGATAAAATGGTTAATTTATTTAGCCATCATTTACATTCTATTTCTAATTAAAGAAGCGTTCGCTATTGTTTTGTGGTTTCTATTTTGTATTATTTTATACTATATCATTTTTGCTAATAATGTATTTAAAACAAGGACTTATTATGAAAAAAATAATTTTTAGTATATTAATATGCGCTTTTTTATCTTGCCAAGAAAGTAGACCTCATGGGAATCAATACAATCTACCCGAATTAACTCGAAATAATTTCTTAATAGGTAATTTAAATGAAAATCGTTCATCATATAGAGTATCATTCTACGATATAAATATTGATTTTGACATTGAAAAGAAATCGCTAAATGGTTTTGTAACAGTAAAAGCTGAGAGTATTAGAGATTTAGACAAATTACAAATTGATTTAGCAGAAAATTTAAATATCAAAAAAATAACTCATAAAAATCAAAATTTATCTTTTTCAAGAGAGTTTGATGCTGTATTGATTGATTTTAAGTCAATAATAAAAAAAGATAATATTTTTGAGTTTACTGTTTTTTATGAAGGAGTTCCTCAGAGTGCTGATAATCCTCCTTGGGCTGGAGGATTTACATGGTCTAAAGATAAAGATGGTCGCGATTGGGTTGCAGTTTCTTGTGAAGGCGAAGGTGCAAGAATTTGGTGGCCTAATAAAGATCATATTACTGCTGAAGGAGATAGCATAAGAATGGCTTATACAGTTCCATCAAATTTAGTGGCAGTTGGAAATGGAAAATTAAGAAGTATTAAAGATTTAGGAAACAAGACTACATATGAATGGTTTGTTAATAACCCTATAAATAATTATAACATTTCAGTTCAAATTGGAAATTATGTAGCAGTGCAAGATACTTTTTTGAAGGATAATGATACACATTTTATGAATCATTATGTTTTAGATTATAATAGAGAATTAGCTTCAAACTACTTTCCTCAATCAAAAGAAGTTATAAGATTTTATGAAAAATACTTTGGTGAATATCAATGGTATGAAGATGGATATAAACTTGTTGAAGTTCCATATCTAGGAATGGAACATCAATCAGCAGTAACATATGGAAATGGATTCAGTTTGTATAATGGAGTAAGAAGTAAAAGCTGGCCAATGTATGGAGTTATAGATCCTCTAATTATTCATGAAACTGGGCACGAATGGTTTGGGAACAGTGTTACAGCATCAGATCCCACACATATATGGATTCATGAGGGTCTACAGGTGTATTCTGAATCAATTTATTTTGAAGATAAATTTGATAGTTATTCAGTAGGTGTTCATTATTTAAACAGCATAAAAGACAGAATTGTTAATCAAATACCTATAGTTGGTAATGAAAATGAAAATCATTGGGCGCTTCATGGAGATACATACATGAAGGGAGCGTGGGTATTACACACATTGCGAAGTGTAATTAATGATGATAAGATTTGGTTTGAAATATTAAAAGAATTTATGACTGAAAATGCTAAAGGATTTGCAAATACCAATGATTTTTTTGAAAAAGTAAATGAAAAAACAGGAACTGATTACATGTATTTTGCAGAACAGTATTTTTACAATCCAAATCAACCAATTTTAGAATACACTATAAAGGACTCAGAATTCTATTATAAATGGACAAATGTAAATGATAACTTTGTTATGCCAATTGATATATTAGTAAACGGTGCGATACAAAGAATTTATCCTTCCCAAAATTTCAAATCACTTGAAATAAAAAAGTATTCACAGATTGAAATTATGGATTGGCGATTTTACGTTAGAGAAAAATTTATAGAAGATTAATGATATCATCCTCAATTTCATCGAAGCTTACTGTAGAAGTGGCTGATTTAGAAACAGAAATCTTTGCTGCAATGTTAGAAATTTGAATAGATAATATCTTTTCTAGATTTGATGCAATACATAATGATAAAGCAGCTATCACTGTATCTCCAGCCCCAACAACATCTGCATTTTTTACTTTTTGAGTTTTTATATAATTTTTTGAACGATCATCTATTAAAATCATTCCCTTTTCTCCAAGTGTCACTAAAATATTTTTA
>CENF01219756.1_pt1 | contig 15959 bp, 16 predicted proteins | sample 361291 | NCBI WGS metagenome assembly CENF01 (sample SAMEA2619399, study PRJEB7988) | marine metagenome | isolation source: saline water (ENVO:00002010), including | reverse complement strand
ATTTATTTTTTTATTTTTTATTTTTTATTTTTTATTTTTTATTTTTTTGTTGGAACTTGGCTTCTGCGTTGCTGACGTCTTTCACTATTTTCACGATTATCGTTTAATGACTTATTTTTATGTCTGGTTTCACACATTAAATCACCTGACATAATGCCTTTTACACACGTTGCTTGATTTTCATGTGTTTTATCTTGGACCTGTTGAATTTTAAATTCAACATATTCACCTTGAACTAAATATTTATATAGGTCACCCTTTGCATCAATGGATGTATGATGAACAAAAATATCCTGCCCTTTCATATCATTATTTAATGCTGTAATAAAACCAAAGCCCGATTTATTATTAAACCATTTTACATTACCGGTAGTAACATCGTCTTGTTGTTCTGTTTGGGGAGGAGGCATATTATAAATATATATTATATAATGGCTTTAAATTATTTTTATTAATATTATAATAAAATGAATATACCTTGTTGCCATTTTAATAATTGTAAAAAAACTTGTTATCCTAAAATAAAATCTTTAAATCTCTGTATAAATCATATTAACTTAATATATTATTACAAAATTCTATATATACAAAAAATTTATAAAGGTTATTATTGTCGTAAAAAATTAAAAAATTTATTTTATAACTTACCATGTGATATACAAAAAATTATAATTTATTATATAAATGAACCTATTTACTATAAAAATATTATAAAAACATATAATAAAATTATTATTAAAAAATCATTAAATTTATCTCATACTATAATAAATAGTAAAAAAATTAGTCTTGATAATATTTCGCATTTGTATTATCTTACAACAAAATATTATTCAGTATTAAATATAAATTTTTTAAAATATTTATATGTTATATCTAATGATTTGTGTGATATACTTAATTATTATATGTTTAATATAATACCAGGGTATACAATTAATAATATTTTATTAAATAATATTAATTTATATGATATCAATCACGATATATATTGTAAAATTTTAAACAATATATATATATATCAAAACATATATACTATTAATTCTATGAAAACTTACTCAATGTAATTTACTCAATGTAATTTACTCAATGTAATTTACTTATTGCTTTATTTACATAATTATTTTTTATATTGTGTTTTTGTAAATATTGTAATAAATATTGAGGTAATAATGATATACAATTACTATATGTTTTATATTTATATAAGGACACTAATGTGTTATCTTCTAAAATTTTTATAGAATAATACCAATAATTTGGTATAAATAATAATTGATTTGTTGATATGCTTATTTGTAAAAATTTTATTTTATTATAATTATTTTTATGTTTTTCATTAACATTATAAATATTTATATCAGAAATTTTATTCATTGATTCGTCATTTTTTTTAGAATATAAATATTTGTCATATAAAAACGGTGTTAATGTCACTTCAATGGAACCACTATTTACATATATAAAATTTCGAACACTATATTCCATCAACAAATTTGTATATGAATTTCTTGAACCTATTAAAATGTCATATTCCATAACACTTACGCCTACTGGTCTTAAAATTTTATCATTATTTTTCAGTAATTTAATTAAAGTTGTTTCATTTAAAAAATTATTATTGTTAATAGAAATATAGTTATTTGAATTATCATTTTTAAATAATTCTTCGGCCTCTTGTAACATTATAGGTATACTTATATTGTTATGTATATCGTTAACATTTAATAAATTAATATTAAAATTTTTAAATTCATCTAATAAATATTCTTTTGATATATTATTATTTAATAATATATTGTTAAATATAATTGGTTGTTTTGTATTGCATAAATCATCGAGATTTTCTTTACTTGTATATTCCACTTCATATATTTCTAAATAATTACTAGAGTTAATATTATTACAAATATGAATATATATAAATAATACTAAAATTAGTATAAAAATATTTATTACTAAATACATATTAATAAATATTTCTAATTTTTATTCTCACTTTAAACATAATTCATTAAATTTATATATTTTTATTAGTTTTCATTTATCTCAATGATATTTTAGCTTCATTTACTTCATTTACTTCATTTAGTTCATTTACTTCATTTACTTCATTTACTTCATTTACTTCATTTACTTTAGTTACTTTAGTTACTTCATTTACTTCATTTACTTTAGTTACTTTAGTTACTTCATTTGTATCTAGAATAATTTCATCCATTAAAACATTACCTCCTTCATGTTGATTATTATGTTTAAATTCTTCATTATCAGAAATTAAATTAACAATATCCACTTCATTATCATTATCATTATCATTCATTTCTTCATCATCATCATGATTAATTATAATTTTATCAAATGAAAAATTAGTATTTAAATTACTATTCATTTGTTCTTCTAAAACTGACTTAAATAACATTTCAGCATCATTATTAGTATTTTCAAAATTTATGTTTTGTAATATATTATCATGCTTTTCATATAACGATTTTGTTAAAGCATTATCATTTTTTATATCTATTATATTTTTTTGTGTATCTAATACCAAATTTTTTAAATTGTTAATTTCTAATATTCCATCATTTATTATTTTATATTGGTCATTTTCTATTATATTTAATTTTGATATATTTTCTATGTTAATTTGTAATGATTTAACTATTTCACTTAAATGAATAATTTGAGTATTTAATTGTTCAAATTTAATTTCATTTAATTTATTACTATTAATTGTATTATTATTATTTGTATAATTATCATTACTATTAACTTTATTATTTGTTAAATCTAATAAATTAATTTTATTTATACTTTCTTCTAAAATTTTTAATTTATCATCATGAATTTTTAATATTTGTAAAGGGGTCATTCTTTGATTACTTGTTGCAACCAAATTACTATCCTGGTCATTGATTTGATTTGAATTTTGAGTACTTTGTATAGGGGTATCAGGATTTCCTGCTCTTCTTCTTCTTGCTGAAGCCATGGCACTTGAACCACTCATTATAACTTCATTAAAATATTATATTTAAATACTTATTTTATCATAATCATTTTTATACTTTCATTACATTTATAATCAATTATCTCAAAATCCTCAAATTTATAATCATTAATATTTTCATACTTATTTTTTATATTTAATTTAGGAAATTTATATAAACTATTATTTAATTGCTCTTTTAAACTTTCTACATGCTCCTCATATATATGACTATTTCCTAAATAATATATAAATTCACCTACCTCTAAATTACAATGATGAGCCATTAAATGTGTCAATAATGAATACGATGCTATATTAAATGGAACACCTAAACCTACATCTCCACTACGCTGATATAAAGCACATGATAATTTATTATTTATTACATTGAATTGACATAAAATATGACATGGAGGTAAAGCCATTTCATTTAATTGACAAGGATTCCATGCTGTTAATATTAATCTTCGCGAATATCGTGTGTTTTCATTTTTTAAATTATCTATTATTTCTTGTAATTGATCTATTCCTTTTTTATCATAATTTGTATTTGCATTATCATATTCAGCATTAAAATGACGCCATTGAAAACCATATATAGGTCCTAAATCATCTACCTCTCTATTTATTAAATTTCGAGAATCTAAAAATTCACGAGACCCGTTAGCATCCCATATATGAACATTTTGTTCTTTTAATGTTTTATTACTTGTATTTCCACTTATAAACCAAAGTAATTCTTTTAAACATGTTTTCCATGCTAATTTTTTACTTGTTAAAAAAGGTACACTATTTTCTTCTAAAGAAAAATGCATAGCACTACCAAATATTGCCTTTGTATTACCATTACGACCAACAAATTCTGTATTTTCATTTAATATATCATCAATTAAATTAATATATTGATTTTCTTCATGGTAAACATTATTTCTATATTTATTACTTTCTAATACTTTTTTCAACATTTAGTAAAAATTATTAATATAATTTTAAATAATTTTATTAATAATTTTATTATTTATTCTTTATTATTATTTTTATTTTACTATATTATTATAATACAATTATGACAGTTGAACAAGAATTTGTAGGAGGAGAAAGTGCCAGTTCATTCAATAAAATGTCTGGTTCTGGTTTTGTTAATCATGTATTTAATTTTGATGAAACAAGTAAATCAAATATGACCAATATGTGTCAATATATATTACTTGGTTTAATACCTATAGTTGTTGTATTAAAACTAATAAAAACTTATATACCCGAAGACGATGACAATAAAGGAAATTTTGAATTAACATTTGAAGTTGTTCTACAACTATTCTCTATTTTCTTTGCTATTTATTTTATCGATAGAATTATAAGATATATTCCTACATATAGTGGTTTAGACTATCATAAATTTAATGAAATTAATTTTATTTTACCTATCTTAATTATTTTAGTTACTATGCAAACAAAACTCGGTGCCAAAATTAATATTATTTATGATAGAGGTTGTGATATGTGGAATGGAAACAGTTCTAAAATACCATTAACAAATGGAAACAATGTTCGTGTTTCACAACCTATTTTAAATCAACATCAAAATAGCAGAGCCGATGGTTTAGACAATACTATTATTCCTCCACAAGCAGGACAAATGCCTCAACAAAATAATGTATCTATGATTGATGCCTTACCAAATATGGTTCAACAAAATAATAATGGCGGTGGTTTAAATACATTCCAACAACAAGCCATTCAAAACTCTTTCATGGATTCAATGGAACCTATGGCTGCTAATGGTGCATTAGGTGGTTCATTTGGAACTTCATTTTAATTTAAATATTTTATTAATATTAAAAAAATATTTAAATCTTAAATTTTTATTTTTTTACTCCGCCCTCGCCGCCGCTAGCTCGCCTTCCTTCGCGTCGGCACGAACCCTGGCTTCACCCCTCGCCGCCTTTGCTCGTGCCAGGGACTGCACTTTCGTCGCCGCTCGCGTCTGCTCCTCATTTATCTTATCTCTTTGCTCTTTCAATTTTATACGCGTATCATCATAACTTCTTTTCGCCGATTTCACATCAGATTGAATAACAGAGAACTTGCTGCGTTCTGACAGAGCGGAACGCGCTCGGTCTAATTTATCCTTCGTGTCTTTTCTTTTTTCTTCATTCAGAACTTGTGCCTCATTATTATTATGTATCGCTTCCGTAACCTTTCCTTGCAATGTATTTATTTCGCCTTCATTAAGTTTATATTTTGCCGTTTCTCTATCAAAATTATTTTTACTTTGTATTGTTTCAGCTAATGGTTCTAAACTATTCTGTTTTTCTTCAAAAGATTTCGCTGAATAATTAAGGTTCGTCAGCCTTTTTTTTAATCTAGTAATTTCATTAGGTATTTCCGTTATTCTTTTTTTTAATTTTTTTATTAACTCATCATCATTGTTTGATTCCTCAGCCTCTTTTAACGCTTGTTGAAAACTTTTTTGCTCGCTATATTTATCGTTTAATACTTTAGTTAATAATGATTTTTCTTTTTCATTATTTTTTATATCACTTTTTATTCGTTCATATTCAGCATTTAAACCAAATGTTGAATTAGGGTCTAATTCTTTCATTCTTCTACTACAATTTTCTATTAAATTTTTTAATTTTTCATTGTCAAATATATCTTTATCAAATATATTGTCTGTGGATAGTTGTATATCTTTTATAGTGTTTATTTTTGTTTTAAAAATATCTGTATAGCTCTTTATTTTTTCAAATTTTTCTTGATTATAATTTGGACTAGAATCATTATAAAGTTCATGTTGTTTTTTAAGACTATTATAAATATCTCTTAAATTGGAAATATTTTCACAATCTTTAACTGATAATGTTTCAGAAGATGAAAGGCGTAATAGTTCATTAACATTTATTTTTTCAAGTTTTTTGCCTATTTCTTTACCATAAGAATAATCACTTATATTTCTTTTTTTTTCCTCAAGGCCGACATCAAAGTCCTCATATTCTCCCTTATAATTTTTAACTTTAATATTTATACCAATTATTTTTTGAATTAACATAATATTTGTTGTAATAGTTTGTTCCAAAACATTTCTTATAGTTTTAGAAAGAGATGTTCTTTGTAATATAACAATAAAAAATGATATGCCACCATATATGAATAATTTTAATAATCCAGTTAATTTATTATCATCAGAATCTTCACATTGTCCTGGACCAGCTACACAATTTTTTTCATCAGGTATATCTTCGTCCATAGAACCCATATTAGTTAATACCATATCACTTAATTCTTTTTCAATAAAATTACAAATATACAATATTCCCAAATATAATATTGGAACAAAAAACATAAATAATGGTAATGATTCAATATACCATGGATTTTTTTGATCATCTTTTTTAACATTAGGATAAAAATAATGTCTTAAAAAGTAATATAAAAATGATATTAAACCTATTAAAAGAATACCATATTCAAGAATAGTTATTAAATTAAATTTATTTGCTATAACTTTTTCATTATCTTCACTATCACGCTGACATTTATATCTATAAAAACCATCCATAATACCTAAATGTATTATATAACTCAATAAATCATATAAATATGGAAGTAAATTTATAACAAATACTATAAATAAAAATAATATATCTTTCATAGAAGCACTAAAATACTTTTCTCTTTCTTTTATTAATATTATTACAGATAACAAAATAGTAAAACATAATACAAATTTAATACCACCATAAAACATAAAATATAATTCTTTAGGTAAACTAAAAAATTGTAATAATTTTAATAAAGGAGGACCAATAAAAGGAATAGCTTCTATAACAGGACTAATTAATAATAAAATAACTTCAGTAATTATTATAAATATTGATAAAAAAAGTAAAATTGTTCGTGGTATATAATGAAGTAAATCACCCTTTGCTAAATAAAAATTACTAAATTTACTTAATAATGGTTCACCCCTAGATAATGTTTCTTCAAAAATTTTTATAAGTTTTGCAATAGGATTATTTTTATCGCCTACTTCTGGTTTATATTGTTGAAGTTTATTATAACCATATTTAGTTTTATCTTCAATATATCCTTCTAATTGCCTATCTTTTTTATTAAAAAAATCGCGTTCACTATTTAATTGTTGTTTAGCATTAATTTTTAATGACGTTGCATTTTTATAAGCTTTTTCTAATTTAGACATTTTTAATTACAATTAATATATATGAATAAATTTATTTAATCAATTATAACATTATTTAAATCTTTAATTCCGTCTTTAATATGTGCTGAACTACATATTTTTTTTATAACTTTATCACTAATTTCTTCTATATTTGAACCACATTCTCGTAATAAATGAGCAAAATATTCTTGTTTTTCTTCATTGTCTTTAAAATCGGGATTTTGTTCCATCCATTCACTAATTAATTTAAAATGATGTTTATTAATATCTTTAATTGCGTTTTTAATTTTAGTTTTATCTGTATCTTTTTCCCAATTATTATTGTCTTTAATATATAATGTATCACGTTTAATATCAGTACAATGTAATGGTCGTTGATATAAACTTAATTTATTCATGTTTTCTATAAATATGTTTGTTAATCCATCAGTTAAACCTTTTGATTTGGTTGTATCTAAATTATTTAAAGTTAATTGAAGCTGTTGAATAAAATCATTCATATTAATAGCATCCTTACATTGTTCATTCAAAAATATATTAATATTAAATTTTTGTTTAATATTATGTGTATTATTAATTGTATCACCTACTTTTGGAATAAGATTTCCGATTTGTTTTTGTTGTTCTACTATTTGTTTTTGTTGTTCTATTAGTAAATCTTTAATTTTATTATTTTCACTAACTAATTTTACTATAGAATCTTCTGTTATATGTTGTTTTAAATCTTCATGATTAAAACATATTTTTTTATGTTTAAATAAACCTTGTTTAAATTTATATTTTTTTCCACATTCACAATGATAATAATTAGAATAGTTATTACATATTTTTTCGCTTTTGTTATTATCTATGTTTTTATTTATATTACTTAAATGTTTTTTTGTTTGTAAGTGTCTTTCAAATTTACTGCGTCTATCTGTAAAATAGTTACATTCTATACACTTATACTCGATAATACATGCCGGCCTTTTTGGGCCTAAAAAGTCATCCATCGTATATTAACATAATAAAATATTTTTAAACTTTATTTTATATTAAATGATATTTGGTTTATAAAAAAATAATAATAAGTGTTCGGCCTTTTTGGGTCATCCAAAGTCATCCAAAAATGGATGACCGAAAAGGGCCGGGAAATCGATAATTTTTGGGGAAAAAAAAATATGGTAAGGTGTTTTTTTTGCGTTTTTTTCATTATCCAAATCTCTATGTATTAAAATATAAAAAATATGCATTTTGCAACTTTTTTTTAAAAGTTTTTTACGAAAAATAAAAATAGACATTTTTAAAATGTCCAATTCAAAAAAAATTGGTAAATAATTTTGGAAAAAAATATGTTACGATAAAAAATATTTTACCTTTTATAAAAATGGTTTTTACACCTTTATGCTCTAAAAACGATATTATTAGATATTTTGGGTTGTATAAATAAAATTGAAAAATAAAATATCCAAACCTATATGTATTAAACAATATTATATATTTTATATTATAAAATAAGCAAATAAATGCCCAAAAATGCTTTCGAAAACTATTCAAATAACGAAATAAGTGTATATCATAATAAGGCACAAGAGGTATTCGAATTAACTATTTTAAATTCTTTAAAGAGGGACTATATTGAATTGAATGAACTGATAGAATTATTTTCATATAACGCTACAAGACCATGTCTAGAACGTTTAAATAAAAAGCAAAAAATTTTTGATAAGATGTATAAACCCACTATAAAGGAACAAAAAAAATTATTAAAAAATACAAAACAACGTTTGAAGTATCATGTTAACAGATGCCAATAAAATTTAATAACTATATAAGAAAATAAAGAAAATAAAGAAAATAAAGAAAATAAAAAAATAAAAAAATAAAGATAGTACTTGCTTTATTTTTTTTAAATTGAATAAAATATTATATTTTAAATATAACTAATCATATATTATATATAATATGTCTTATACATTATTAATTGTTGAATCACCGGCTAAATGTCAAAAAATAGAAAAATTTTTAGGTTCAAAATATAAAGTATTGGGTAGCTTTGGGCATATTACTCACTTATCTAATTTAAATCAAATTGATATTAGTAATAATTTTAATCCTAGTTACCATATAATCGGTTCTAAACAACCGCAAATTAATAAATTAAAAAAAACTATACAAAATGCAAAAGAAGTAATATTAGCAACAGACGCTGATAGAGAAGGGGAAGCTATAGCATGGCATATAGCAACTATATTTAAATTGGGTATAAAAAATACAAAAAGAATAATTTTTCATGAAATAACCGAAACAGCTATTAAAAATGCTTTACAAAATCCAACTACAATTAATATGGATTTAGTATATTCACAACAAGGAAGACAAATATTAGATTTACTAGTTGGATTTAAAATATCACCTATATTATGGAAATATATAGTATCTAATACAAAAAATAGTTTAAGCGCTGGCAGATGTCAAACACCAGCTCTTAAATTAGTATATGAAAATTATAAAGATATAATTGATAGCCCCGGAAAACAATCTTTTAATACTTCGGGTTATTTTACAAGCAATAATATAGAATTCAAATTAAATTTTAATTATGATGATACATATTCAATTATTAATTTTATGAATTTATCAAAAACATTTAAATATATATTAAAAAAAGACAATGAAAAAGATATTATAAAAACACCACCTATTCCATTTATAACATCATCATTACAACAAAGTGCTAATAATAATATGCATATATCTCCAAAAGAAACAATGAGCTTAGCTCAAAAATTATATGAATCAGGATATATTACATATATGAGAACAGATAGTAAGTTATATAGTAAAGAGTTTATTGGTAATACAAAAAAATATATTATAAATAATTTTAATGAATATTATATTAATAAAAATATAGATAATTTTTCATTAAATAATAATAAACCAGATATATTAGATAAAAAAAATAATTTAACACAAGATGCACATGAGGCAATTCGTCCCACTGATATAAATATTAATATATTACCAGATAATGATGAAAAATTTACAGCAAAACATAAAAAATTATATAAATTAATATGGAATAATACAATTGAAAGCTTGATGTCGGATTCAATATCTAAACAATTAAATATAAAAATTATTGCACCACAAGATAAATATTATAAATATAGCAGTGAAGAAAATATATTTCCAGGTTATAAGATAATACAAGGTATAGAACAAGATAAATATTTCAAATTTTTAAAAAATTTGAAGGAAGGTAATATTGTTCCTAACAAAATTATAAGTAAAGAAACATTAAAAGAATTAAAATCACATTATAATGAAGCATGTTTAGTTCAACTATTAGAGAAAAAAGGTATAGGTAGACCATCGACCTATTCATCATTAATTGATAAAATTCAAGAACGTGAATATGTAAAAAAAGAAAACGTAGAAGGTAGAAAAATAGATACAAATAACTATATATTAGAAGATTTTAAAAACAAAGATGAAAATAAATTGGAAAATATGAATTTAAAAATAGAAAAAGAAACAAAAGAATTTGGTAATGAAAAAAATAAATTAGTAATAACACAAACTGGTATATTTGTAATAGAATTTTTATTAAAACATTTTGAAGAATTACTCAATTATGAATATACTAAAACGATGGAAAATGCACTGGATTTAATTGCAAATGGCGAAAATAAATATTACACACTATGTAATGAATGTAATATATCTATAAATAAATTAATTGATAAAATTAATAAAGCAAATAGTAAATCTAAAGATGATTCAAATATTAATAAAAATACTCAATATAAATTAAATATAAAAATAGATAATAAACATACATATTTAATTGGAAAAAATGGTCCAATAATTAAATATTTAAAAGAAGACGGTTCAATGGGATTTTATGGTGTAAAAAAATATATAGATATTGAAAAATTAAAAAATAATGAATATAAAATAAATGATATAATAGAATTAAAAGAAGATAATATTAAATTACTTGGAAAATATAAGGACGAAGATGTATATTTAAAAAAAGGTAAATTTGGTTATTATTTAGAATGTGGTAAAATATTAAAATCATTACAAAATATAAAAATAAATGTACCGTTAAAAAATATAGAATTAAATGATGCTATATCAATTTTACAAGATATAGATGAAGATACTAATAGCTTACAAAGAAGAATAAATGAAAATATATCAATAAGAAAAGGAAAATATGGTGATTATATATTTTATAAAACAGATAAAATGTATAAGCCGAAATTTTATAAATTAAACGAATTTAAAGATGATTATAAAAGTTGCGAAATAGATAAATTATATAATTGGATTAAAGAAACATTTGATATAAAATAATTAAACTATATATTTTTCATTATCTTTTTAATCTATATACTTTTTTTTATTTTTTTAAATATTATATATAACCAAAAAGTATGCAATAATATATCTAAATTTATAAATGCTAAAGCAATATATTTTGTATAATTTTTATCATTATTATAATAAATATAATATCCAATAATTGGAAGAGGTATACATCTAACAGTTATAAACGATAAACCAAACATTAATTCAATATACATTTTATATTTTTTAAGATAATTTATATCTTTCAAAGTAAGAAATATACTAGATAATTCTTGTATAGCTAATAGTGACACAGTATTATTATAAGCCTCATAATAAACACCAATTGAAATGGCTAAAATCATAATAGAATGATGTATTATAAAATCAAAATTTTTAATGAAGTTATAATTAATTAAATCAAATATAAAATAAATATTACTATATTGCATTATATATTTACATATTTCGCTATTTGATAAATGTAAATTATTTAATATATATGTAAAATCAAAATTATTATTTGAAAAATGAATAATAGATAAAATAGATAATTTACTATAAAATACCATGGTTGATATATTATTATATTGTGGTGTAATAACATATATAAATAAATGAAATAAATTAAATGGTAAATAAATATAATTCATAAAATATAATTATTTATAATAATAGTTTATACATGTTTAAATTATTTAAATAATGATTTAAATAGAATATATTATAATATGGTACAATATCATATTATAATATATGTTATTGATATATATAAATTTATTAACCTCTGTAAATGTATTAAATATTCCATATGATCATGGTGCTAATATATTAGGTTCTAGTAAAGCATATGATATTTTAAGTCCAGAATTAAATAAATTAAAAATAGAAAAAATATATAATATTAAAACAAAAAACCGACACATAAGAGATATTTTAAGTGATGGTTTTTTTTCTTCTAGAGAAATTCTAAATAAAAATAATAAACCATTATTAATAGGCGGTGACCATACAATAGCAATTTCTAATATTGCAGCCGCAAATGAATTCTGTAAAATAAATAATGAACGATTAGGTGTTATATGGTTTGATGCACATGCTGATTTTAATACAATAGAAACATCACCAAGTAAAAATATACATGGAACACCTATATCTATATTATGTGGACATACATTACCTGCATTAAATATGTGTTTTGACGCTATGGACCCATTTCAATTTAATTATTATGGATTACGTGATTATGACACATTAGAATTTTTTAGAATACAAGAAAATAATATGAAAATATTGGAAGACGATATAGATTTACACAATGTATTATGTATATATGATAAAATTCATATAAGTTTTGATTTGGATTGTTTGGACCCGTTAATATTTGATAAAGTAAATACTAAAGTTAATAATGGTTTACAAATTCAAAATGTATTAAATTCATTAAAATTAATTAAAGAAAGTAATAAATTATTATCCATGGATATAGTTGAATATAATCCCACTTTAATGTCTTCAAAAATTTCAATTGAAGAAAGCAATAAAATTATTACATCTATAATACAAAAAACATTTGATATCTAAAAAATAAAAATAATTAATAAATAATATTTAAAATAAATATTTAAACATTATTTATTGCAAATATATAGCTTATAAGATGCAAAATAATATGAGTAGTATGTTAGATACAATAAAAATGATGATGTTAATGAATGTAAAAGATAATAACATGTTTAATACAATTTGCTATCTATTATTAACATCATTTATAAGTTTTATTATGGCCAATGATAATTGTTATTTTGAATGTGAAAAAATAATAAAAAATATTTTAAGTTATTTTTCAATTTTTCAGCCAAAATATAATACTGTTATATTAGATGGTAAACGATGTTTAAAAGTAACTAATTATTTGACAAAAACTGATAATTTATTTAGTAATCGTTTTTCAGCATTCTGGTATTATATATCAAAAAATAATATGAAAAATGATTCAATATATTGTATTAAAGAATATGCTAATAGTTCAAATATATATGACGATTATGGTGAACCCAAACGCTATAATAGAAATTCAGATAATGATAATGATATAGATTTAGATGATATTGATACAAATAAAGATTTATTTATAGTAGATCAAACAAAATATTTTAAATTAACTGAAAATATTTATTGTAAAGTATCAAAAGTAAATGATACTGGTGATGAAAAAAAAACATATGAAATGGAACATATAACAATTGAAATTTATAGTTATAAATTAGGATTAAATGATATAGTTAAGTATATAGATAATATTGATAATGATTATAAAAATTCTTTAAGAAAAGCTAGAAATAATAAAAAATATATTTATACTTTGATTGCTGTAAATGATAATAATAATAATAATTCATATGAACGTGAAGTATTAAGTAAATGGGAAGAATGTGAATTTATTTCTACCAGAACATTTAAAAATTTATTTTTTGAAAATAAAAAATTTTTAATTAATAAATTAAATTTTTTTACTGAAAATGAAGATTGGTATAAATATGAAGGACATCCTTATACATTTGGTATAGGATTACATGGACCTCCGGGGACAGGAAAAACAAGTGTAATAAAATGTATAGCAAATAAATTACAGAGACATATTATTGTAATTCCTTTAAGTAAAATTAAAACGCAATCCGAATTCAGTGAATATTTTTTTGAAAATTATTATAATAGAAAAAATAGAAAAAAAATAGATTTTGCAGATAAAATTATTGTTTTTGAAGATATTGATTGTATGAGCGATATTGTTAAAGCGAGACCAATTAATAGTGAAAATAATAGTGAATCAGAATTTATAGAAGATAATGAAACAAATGAAACCAATATGGATAAAACAATGAAATTACAAAATAAATTATTAAATAAAATAGCCAAAAAAGTTGATGACGAACATAATGATATGACTATTATAGATTTTGACAAATCAAAAAATGATAAAATAACATTATCATTTATATTAAATACAATAGATGGATTAAGAGAAACACCTGGAAGAATTCTGATTATTACAAGTAATAATTATAATTCTTTAGATCCAGCATTAGTAAGACCAGGTAGAATTGATATTACATTAGAAATGAAAAACGCAACAATAGATACAATTAAAGAAATGTATCATCATTATTATAAAGATTTTATTGATATTGAAATAGAAAATCAATTAGTCGATTATAAAATATCACCTGCTAAATTAGTGAATTTAAGATTAGAAAATGAAAATAAAGAAGATTTTTTACAAGCCTTAATTAAAGAAATGAAATAAAAATATTTAAATTCTAAATTTTTATATAGGTTTTCGTAATATAAAAATACAAATTCCATTGTGCCAATCTCCGTGTTTTCCTGCCCTAATTCCTTCACCATTTCCCCATTTTGGATGGTTTTTATTATTAGTAAAAATTTCAGTTTTATATATTATTTCACAAGAATTATGCGTTATAGAATTATATGTACCGATTTGAACACTTTCCCAATTCCAATCATCTATTATATATATAAATTCATTGTCTAAACAAGGTAAATAATATTTCAATGCTAAAAAATGCGATTCTTCGCTGTGTTCTCCATCATACATATATATATTAAATTTACCCAATTGATTAACACATATATCCCAACAATTATTTTCAATATATTTTGCGTTATTAGAACCTTTGAATTTATTAAAATTATTTATAAATTCTTTTTTTACTGAAATAGTATCATTTATATTTTCTCCAAAATATTCTTTTAAATCGTTAGCACCTGAACCTTCAAATTTACACCAATTATCAATACATAAACAAGTAATATTATTATTAGACATAGCAGAGCAAATAGATGAGCCTTTCCAAGAGCCTATTTCAAGATAGCGTATATTATCGAGAGAACATAAATTATTATATAAATGTCTAGTTTTAACACCTGTCATACCATCAATATATAATACTTGATTATCAATAGTTGATTCATAATTGTTTGCTTTATTTAGTGAATTTTCAATGTGTTTTTGCATAATATATATTATAATATAATATATATTATATTATAATATCGATGGCTTATAATGAAAAAGGGTTAAAATATTTTATATATAATATTACAAAAAATAATAAAAATCATTTGGAATTACCATTAGAAATTAGAATGTTAATATGGAAATATGCTCATTGTTATCCATATATACAATGCTATATATGTGATGAAATATTAATAAATTTTGAAATTAATACAGATACAAATTTAGAAACAGAAAATTTTTCTATAGTAAATGGAATATCAAAATGTGCTTCATGTTAACAAATAACAAATAACAAATAACAAATAACAAATAAAAAATAATTTATAATATTATATCAATATGAATATTATAAATTTAAATGATGATATATTAAGAGAAATTGCTTTCAAATTAAATTT
>CENF01058960.1_pt1 | contig 16103 bp, 15 predicted proteins | sample 361291 | NCBI WGS metagenome assembly CENF01 (sample SAMEA2619399, study PRJEB7988) | marine metagenome | isolation source: saline water (ENVO:00002010), including | reverse complement strand
TATTAATCACCCTTTTACAAAATAAAAAAATTTCTTATTTTGCGGCATCTCCATTAGTTGGAATGTTCATTCTTCTTCTTAATTCATTTGGGTTTATAGGAAAAAACTTTGATCCTACAAAAGGTGATACTGTAAAAGTTAGTTACTATGGTTTTTTCATTGCAATCTCATTTGTTTTTATGTTGTGTGAAGCAATTAAAAAACTGCCTTTACTAGGAAATATTATTTCAATAATTTTAATGATATCTTTTTTATTCACATTAGGATTTCCTAAATCAGACTATAAAACAATTAATAATAATTTAAATGAAAAAGTTATTATTTCTAGTGTGTGTATGCCTTTATCATTACTTTTAAATGAAGTAGATACGTCAGACTGTAATAACATTGTTAAACAAACATGCGAATATAATTTACTAGCAAATGATGCAAGAAATATTCTAGAGCCAGATGTTCCAGAAGGATATACAATTGTTTATCGTGGCGACTCTCCTGGCGGAGAGATAGTAAAAAATGAAAGAGTCAAAGAATTTATCGAAGATGCAGGATATTCATTAACACCTGTTAACAATGGAAAAGTCTATTTAAATAATGAAAATTGGTTACTTTTAGAAAAGGATGAAGAAATAACAAAAGTTACTGAAATTGAACAATGTTCTGAATATGTTGCTCAGGGCTTTATTACAACAAATGAAATAAATTTTAATATAAACAACCTACCTTTTCTAAATTTATTAATTGGCATTCTTAGTTTTTTGTATATTATCTTCATAACCAAAACTATAAATAAAAAGTAAAAACATATATTTTTATTTATCTAAACCTATCTGAGGAGCAGCCCTTCCTGTATTAATTTCTTCGTGATAGCCTTCTTCAACATTTATTGACCATATGTCATTATTCTGATTTAATATCAAATTTCTAACAGACTGAACAGCAGTTACCATTGAATGGTCTTGGTTGTTATACCTATGCATACCGTTTCTTCCCATTGGGTAAATATTAGGATGTTCATTTATAAGCCAATCTTTTATTAAATCAATATTTTTTTTATATTCCATATCATAAAGTGGGTAAGCTTTCGGCATTCTAATTACATATCCTTCTTCAACTATGCCTTCATCAATCAAGCCTAAGTCTTCTAGCTCTTTTATACCCATGTTAATTAGATCACCATCAGTTTTTTCCCACAGTTCATCTCCTTTATCAACAAAATACTCTAAACCAAGGCAGGTCATATTATCTTTTACTAAATACGGAGACCAGCTGCCATAATTCTGAACTCTTCCTACTTTTACATCAGGTTCGTGAATATAAATCCAATTATCAGGAAAAGCATGCTCACTTGGTATTACTAAAGCAACAGATAGAAAATCTCTAAATGTTAAACTTCTTCCTGCACTTTTTATTTTTTCATTAGGTTCTGGTTCTATAATTATTGGCAAATGGGCTAAAGGCATGCTCGAAAAAATAGCATCCGCTGTATACTCTTTTCCTTCAGAAGTCAAAACATGATAACTTTTTCCCTTTAGCTTTATGGATTTGACCTTCGAATTAAAAATTATTTCATGACCATCTTCTCGTAATTTTTTTTCTGCAGCATCCCACATCATTCCCGGTCCAAGTTTTGGATATTTAAATTTATCTATAAGCGTTGTAATAATTTCATCATTTTTTTTAGGTAGAACTGCATTTAATATAGCTTTTCCTAGATTTAGATTTTTAATCCTTTGACTAGCCCAGTCTGACCCGATAGTATTCGCTGGAATACCCCATACTTTTTCTGTGTATGTTTTAAAAAAAATATTATACAATCTCCATCCAAACCTGGATGCGACCCATGTTTCAAAATTACTTGTATCTTTAATTGGAATTATTTTTACATAGAAATAAGAAAGGACACACCTTATCGCTTCAAATATTCCTAAATTAAAAAGTGCATTTGAAGCTTTAAGTGGATAGTCAAAAAATTTTTTATTATAGTATATTCTGCTCATTCTAGGCCTCCAAATAAAGTCCTCTTTATCTAAAATTTCATCCCAAATTTCGTAAACTTCATCTACTTTGGTAAAAAACCTATGGCCTCCTATATCAAATTTCCATCCGTTTCTATCAACAGTTCTACTTATTCCACCAGAAGTAGAGTCTGCCTCTAATATGGTTGACTTAATTCCGTGCTTTTCAAGCTCCCAAGCTGCTGTTAATCCAGCCGGACCTGCACCTATAATGAGTATTTTCAATATGTCCTTAGTTATTTGATTTAATTTTAATAAATAAAAATATATAAACTTAACTGAGCTGTATTTATAAAATTACTACGCACTTATTATTTACTTTCATATGCATTCAAACAATCTTCACTTAAAATGCTCAATTTACAATCTTCTATTATGTGATTTACATTTACAAAAGTATTTTTTTCAAAGTACGGAAAAGATATATCCAAGATTAATACTGATATTAAAAGAATTTTTATTAAATTATAGTTATTATATTTTTGCTGTTTAAATATTGCATAAAAAGAAAGTAAGATCAACAATACAATCAAAAATTTTGTATTCTCTATAAAAATAGCAATTAAAAATGTAGCAATAAATAAGCTAATCTTGTTATTTAATAATTCAAAATTTATGAGATAAATAATAGTAATTAATAAAATTATTGAAAAATGTTGAGAATATCTTATCCATTTTGTTGGATTTAATATCCAATACCAAAAATAAATTGAAAATGTCGACGCCGCTAAGGGAACTGCAATTTTTCCAAATTGTTCATCTATACTTTCTCTGTTGTAAAAAACTAATAAAATAAACAGGATTGGAATAAAGAGTAGCCTGAACAAATCAAAATTATTCCAAGATTGAACTTCCGGGGAATTAAGTATGTTTATCCCAAAATTATTTATTCCTGAACTTTGATGGCCTACTACTAAATTATACAGATTATTTAAATAGTTGATAAAGTTCCCATCAGCATATTTAAAATTAACAAGGGTTAACCATAAAATCATTGGAATAAAAAATATAGAAATATCTTTTATAATTTTTTTAAATTCTTTATTAACTATTATCCAAGTAAAATAAAAAGCCGAAAATGGAATTATTGTTAATAACTTACCAAAAAATATTGATAAACTAAAAAGAATCATTGAAGCACTTCTATATTTATTAAATAAAAATATAGAATTTGTAAAAAATATAACTGAAGCAAACTCCCCAATCATATATAAGGCGCCTTGCCACCAAGGTACTAAAATTAAAATTAGACTATTCATGAAAAGAAGAAATCTAATCTCTTTTTTTTCAGACAGCTTGTAGATGATAATTGAAAAAATTAATTGAACTATAAACAGCCAATAAAAATTACCTATCCTTGCAATTACTAATTTTGACGTAAGATTCCACCCAATTACACCTCCAATAGCAGAAATAGGCCCTGAAGTTAATAACTCACTATAATTTCCACCAATAATTTCTCCCGCATTAAAATCTAAGCTTTTAAAAAAATTAATATTTGAAGCTAACGCAATATATTCATCAATAAATCTAGGTATTCTTGACGCTTTTGTTCTTACGTAATCAAAAAGTAAGTAATTTTGTATTATTAAGAAAAAATAGGAAAGATACATTTGAACTGGCTTACTAATCTTTATTAAGAAAAATAATTTTTTGATTAAAGAGAATATATATTTCGGGCTCAAATATCTATATAGTTTTAAATTAAAAAATTTATAAATTAAAAATATACCTATTACTAAAGTCAAGGCTGTTCTGCCTATATCAAATATAGTTGTTTTGAATGGTTCCCAACCCCCGTTTACATAATGAGCACACTCAACAAATGAAGTTACTGTTGCTCCATTTCCCCAAAAATCAAAAAGATTTATTGGTGTAAAATTCGGGTCTACTTTAAAAATATAATTTCCAGAAGTAACATCTGGTGGTATATAGTTGTCAGGAGTTGGGCCACATATATTATTAATTTCTGTGTTGGACATACTAAGTCATTCTAGTTAAAGATAATACCTTCACTCATAATTTGATTAGAATAATTTTAGTAAGACAGCTTGTTATGAAAACAAAGAATACATACTTAAAATTATTTTTATCTATTTTTATTTTATTGTTGTTTACAAAAATTGATTTTAGATTTTATGAATATCCTCCTGGACTGATTGTTGATGATGCAGAATATTATTACCATGTTCAAACAATTGTTAAAGACATGGATTTAGACTATTCAAATCAAATGAAAGGGGCTGACTATAGAAACCTTAACCAATTAAATAACAACCCTGTTCCGGTCCATCCTATTGGTTCAGGAATATTTGCAGCTCCATTAATATTTATTTCAAATTTTGTCAGCAGTTTATTCAATATTGATTCTGTTGTTAGCTTTAATTATTTCACTTATTCATTAGTTCCAATATTATATTTATATCTTTCTGTTTTAATGCTTTATAGAATTCTTATACAGAAAAATTTAAACATTAACTTATTTCATTTACTAATCATTTCTCTTGGATCCGGGGTTTCTTATTTTGCATTTGAAAGATTCAGCATGAGTCATGTTTACGAATTTTTTGGTCAAACTCTTCTTCTTTACCTTCTATTTAAAATGGAAACTTCAGAATCTAGAAAAAATATTTATTTGTTTCTAATCCCAATTTTAGTTTTCTTAGTTTTTTCAATAAGGTGGAGCAATTATCATGTATTCCTTACTCCTTTAATTTACTGCTTTATTTTTAATAAAAAATTAATTAAAGAATTTAAATCCTTGTTCTTCTTCTCTGGATTTTTATTTGGTGCATCAATTTACTATTACATCTCGTATAAGCTTTACGGTGTATTAACACTTAATCCGTCTGATTTATTTTTACAAGTTGAAAACAGATTAACTTATAATTACGAACGTTTTTTTGATTTAAATTTATTCTATGAAAATTTATTATTGATAGGAAAGTCACTATTTGTTATTTTGTTTAGTCATGAATTCGGTCTTCTTTATTTTTCACCAATAATTTTCTTAGGTTTTGCTATGAGTATATTTTTTTTATATCAAAAAGAATTTACTAATTTTTTTCTAATTCTGTTAATAAGCTTTATACCTTTCATGGGAGTTATTGTTTTACAAAATACTGGATATTCGTACGGTTTTAGGTATCTATTTTCACTGGCTCCTCTATACATACTCTTTTACACAAAATTTTTTAGCCAAAACAAAATTATTTATAATTATCTATTCTTAGTTTCAGTTTTTTCAATAATATCGCAGTTGTTTTTTGAAGCATCGCCAAATAGCATCCTTTATAGTGATTATGTTATTAATTCTTTTGGTCAAGAAACAAAATTTGTAAACCCAGACTATTTAACTGGCTTGCTAGGTAGCTTTTTAATTATAGACTCATATTTAAATGTAGTTTTTACTTCTTTCATTGGAATTATTGTTTTAAAAATTCTTGGACTTTTTGCTTCACCGGTTGAAATTATTAGCAGGTTTAGAGAGCCTAACGAAGATATTTTAAGATTGCTTGACAATTCAGATTCAATTTCTTTCATATATCTTTTTATAATGTTGGTATTATTTTATTTTATTTCTAGAGATTTTTTAAGAAAATTTAATTAGTTATTTTCTTTTTGAAATAGCTTGCCAAAACCGATATCATAATCGTTAATCAAGGTGTAAATACCAAAATCTTTCTTTATTGAGGAGAGTGACTTATTCGACACTTCGTCTATATATATAAAATCAAATTCTTTATTAGACAGTTCCTTTAAGGGAGAATCAATAGAAGAAATAATTAAACAGCTTTTATTTTTAGTATCAATTCCTTCGTTCAAAACTCCATCTAATGAATCAATGTTGATAATATTTGCTCCATATTTATTAATCATATAATCAGTATCAATATTTACCTTTTGTTCTAAATCTAGAATATAAAGATCTATTTCTGAAAAATTTGAAAGTGAAAGCATAATAAGATCAATATTCTTATAAATATTATTTTGCTTCTTGGCGCCATCTAATTCCCTGATTCTATCAGAAAGTTTTGAATTAATTAATAGAAGGCTTGATATAGTGTCTTTTGATAGCTCTAAATTCTCATATGTGCTTTTTTTTAATATTTTTAAACCAAGAAGATTAAAAAGTTTATTTAAGAACTGCAAAATGAAACCTTAAGTTATGAGCTTTCTAATAATCAACATACTCTTTTTCTTCTTTAATCCCTGAATCATAAAATTTATTGATTGAAGACTTTATAGCAAATCTTTCATCATTATTTATATAAACTTTCCTAGCTAATTCAATAAAATTTTCATTAAATTGCTTTTCTTTCTCATGAATTCTAATTTCATCTTCTATTTCCCATAACTTATTATTAGTTTCTAAAAGAGAGCTCATAAAATCATCGTATTCACTTGAACCAAGCGCTCTATATTTTTCAGCTTTTTTTGACAAAAGCTCTAACTCTTTTGTAACATTCAACAATTTTTCAGAGTCTTTTATTTTAGCTTTCTTTATTTCTAATATTGAAATCTTATCTAAAAGCTCTCCTACAGAAATATCAATTTTTATCATAATAATAAATATAGTTCCAATTTTTTGTTAATTTCACACTCGCAATAAATAAATCGTGAAAAAATAATGTTGCATTAGTATCTGTTCTTTCTACTAAGTGTAAGAAGCTACTGTCTAAACAATGGATTTCTTTTGCTTCTTTAATAACTGTTCGGTAAAAAAATAAATTATTATAAATATCAGAATCCTTTGTAACATAAATTGTATTTTCTGTATTTACATTATTTAGATTAAAAGGACCCATAGAAGATTCATTATGAACTAAAACATAGTCTTTTTCGACATTGTAATATTTTTTTAAATGATTTAGTAATATCTCTTCTTTATCTTTGTCTTCATTTTTATCATTTAAAAAATATTTAAATGAATATGAATATGGAAGTGATACTTGGTTATAAAATGCAAGATTAAATGGCAAGCTTCCAACATTTTCAAAGCCAATTCGAAGAAAATTTATGTCATTTTCATTCCCAATTTTTTCGCATTCATATTGCAACAGTTTAAAATTTATCGACCTATCAGCTTCCATAGGATTCTCAATTGTATGAAAAGTAATTTTTTTATTATTTCTATATAAATATGAAAGATTGGATAAGAGTTTTCCCTCAATTATAAGGTGTACTTCATCAAACCTTTGAGAAATAAAATTAACTAAACCATTTAAAATAATATGGTCACCTAAACCAAAGTGCAATAAAAGTCCAATCTTGTTTTCACTTATTTCATCTAAGTTTTTGTAGAATTTTATTGTTTTCATAAATTTATATAATTTCATTTTATTTAGGTTTCATTTTATAAATAGGAATAAAAAAATCTTTAATTAAAAAGTAACTACTTAATATCTAAATAATTAATAAACTAAATATAGATTATGATAAAAAATATTCTAAATTTAACTTTGCTAACTCTATTAAATTTTTTACTTTTAAAAAGGAGTAGCTCTATAGATGTTGACCAATTATTTTATGACATTGAGGCATTAGGTTTGTCCACTTATATAAATAGAGCAAATGTAAATTTTTTTATTGGAATATCTGTTTCAATTTTGACTTTGTCTCTTATTTACTTTTTTAAACCATTTATAGAAATCTACTTACTTCACTATCTCAGGTATAGCTTCTACCTTTTGATTAACCTACTATCAATTTCTACAATTTATATTACCTACAGAATCTATGGTTATTCAAGATTATTTTTAATTTTATATCTTATAACTACTTCTTTTATTTTTATATTGTCAGATAAAAATTATCTGATTGAAAAAATTAATAGAGTATTTGGGAAATGAAATTAAAACAACATCTAAGAAAAAGATTTATGTATTACACAACTGAGAAATATCCTTCTCTCTATAGACCAATAAGCGAACCTTACCTCTCTGGAGACACTTTAAGAAAATTTTCCAATCATATATTTGATGAAAGCCAAAGTATTGATCCAAAAAAAGTAAAGCAAAATGATATTGTTTTTTTAAAAACAGACTTAAAAAATATTTATTTTAATAATTATCATAATGAAATTAAAGAGCCTTACATGTTAATTTGTCATAACTCAGACGACTCTATAGAAGAGGAGGATATGGAATTTATTGATTCTAAAATAATTTATTTATTTGCTCAAAAATTAAATGTTCCATTAAAAAAAAATATCTATCCTCTTCCGTGTGGTTTGGAGAATAAAAGATTTAGAGCAAATGGAAAAATAGAAAATTTCAATAAAGCACTGGAAGGGCAAAAGAACTTGAGTAGAAAACAAAAAGTTTTTTGCTCATTTAATATTCATACTAATTTTGAAACAAGAAAAGCTTTATTAGATCAAGTATCAACAGATTCTAAAGTAGATACTAAAAAGTTTGAATCAAATTTTGCGTATCTCAATGCTTTATCGTCTTATAAATACAATCTTTGTCCAGAAGGAAATAATTTTGAATCACATAGGATATGGGAATCATTAGTTTTTGGGGTAACACCAATAGTTATAAATAATAATGTAAATAACAATTTATTTAAAGCTGGAGTCCCTCTTTTGATATTAAACGAATGGAATGAATTAGATAATTTATCAATTAAAGAATTAGATAAAATAAATGAAGTTAATGCAAAAAAAAATTACAGACAATTTGTTTTATTTGATCACTGGAAAAAAATAATTAATTCAAAAAAAATTTAAATGTACTTTTTATAATTTTTTGGTAAAAATTTATTTAATCGCTTAGAGTGAACATGAAGATTGGCTATTTCATATATATTATTTTTCCAAATAACAGTAGGTTTATTATCTTTAAATTTTACTTTTAATCTTTTTGAAACAATCTCATTACCGATTATTGTATTTAAACTAGTAAAACCTTTATTGTAAAACTTTTTTGGTTTATTATGCGTTCCATCAATAAATTGCCCATAGCTGGAAGGATCAAATATTATATCTGAATCATAAGGTAATATTGGCAACAAATTAAACAAATCAATATTTTTTTTGTAAACAGAACCTAATAGCTGCATTTCATTCTCTGGTTTACCATTATTAGAACTCCAGTTATTTTTTAAGCCCAATTTAATCTGTTCAAGAACTAGGTCAGAAATCTTTCTTATTTCTTTATTGTTGTCTATGTAAGAGTACCCAAATACTAAATTTTTACTATTTGATTGTGTTATATTAAATTTTCGTTTGATAATTTTATTTTCTATTTCTGAAAATGACTTATAAATTAAAACATCGTTATCAAAATGTACAAAAGAATTAATTTTTAAATAATCTAAAATCTCACTTAAGTAAAAAACTCTTAGAGAGGCTGTCTTCCAAAGTGGGTTTTCTTCAAAAATAGAGGTTTTATAAATATCTAATGATAAGAATTCTGAAGCATTTTTTGAATTAATATCATGTAAGTTAATAAATTCAATATTTTTATATTCAATTTTTTTATCCGAAAACAAGTAAATTTTTGCATCTTTATCGACTGACAAAATTGTATTTATTGTATGTATTAAATAATCAGGTTTGTAATTAATTAAAACTAAAACATAATTCATTTAATACTCTTCTCTTTATAGTTTTTTAGTATGTTTAATAAATTTTTTGCTCTTGCAATTGTAGTACCCTCTTCAATTAGCCACTTTCGTTGTAAGTGCATCATATTAATATAATCTTCTGATGGTTTATTATTAACAATTAACTTATTCATAATTGTGCTGAGTTCTCTTTTGTTTGAATAAGAATAACAAGGTAGGCCTTGAGGAGAACACATCTTTGGTTTTTTATCATAGTCCCTAAATAATAAAAGTGCCCCTCCTGCAATAATTTCGTAGTGTCTTAAAGTATCCCAACCTCCTTTTTTTGAAGTTAGCCCAAACCAAGAGCTTGCGATGTCTTCATAATAATCTCTTTCATTTGTAAAGACATGGTGCTCTTTTGATCCGCCTAGGTCAGTTGGTTTTTCAAAGAGTGCAAACTTAGGATAAGTCTTTTGAAATAGTTTTGTTTTTTTATTTAAATTAATATCTCTAATTGCTTCTTCGGGTATTCCAAAACCAGTTGGGTAAACATTTTTCTCTTCAAATATGAGTTCTCTTTTAAAAGAAAACTCATACTGATTGGCTACAACATCCTCTCCTTTGTACCTTTTCATTTTTTTTGCCTTGCCGTATAAATCATGACCATCAATTACCCATGAGCCATATCTAGCAAATTTATCATATTCTTCTATAAAGCAATCTTCTCCGTAAGCATGGCCTGAGCCATATAAAATAAAATCAAACTCAGTAAACTCTTCTCTTTTTGATACATCTTTTATAGGTCTTGTTAAGAGAGTGAAGCCTCTCCCGTGTAAATCTTCTTTCTTTGATTCAGAAAAATCATGGTACATTATTTTTTTTCTTGGATAATCAACAACATCGTCACCCAAAATAGCTCTGAGTCCATGAAGCAATGTCATTTCCAAGAAATCACTTTGGAATCTTTTATTTTTTGTAGTTATAAAAAGTATTTTCACTTACTTAAATGATAATTTGGTTTAAATCATTAATTTTTGTTTTATTTTTTTTTTCAATTCTCTATTGTGATATTCTTGAGACATCTATGAATAAATTACTTATATTAATAATGAACTCCGATTTATATCCTTCAAACTCAATAATTCCATTTATTAAAAAGACATATATGAAAAAAGAACACGCACAGCTTGCAATTGGGGACTATGAATGGCCTAAGTTTAAAGAAACTTCAAATAGTAAAGATTTAAGTTCTCCAATTATTATTTTTCAAGCTGGAAGTGACGAACAAAAATTTCAAAACAATATTCTTTATTTAAATATTGCAAAAGACTTAGAAACACAAGCAGAAAGAACTCTTGCGACTTTTGAATGGGTTTTAGAAAATATAGATTTTGATATAATTTATAGGACTACAACTACCTCTTATATAAATTTACAAAAAATATATAAACACATTGAAGATATCGAGCCAATTAATTTTTATTCCGCACCAGAGGTAAAACATCAAGAAAAAGACGGTGAAATAAAATTTGGTTCGGGAGCTGGATATTTTCTATCCAGAGACCTTATTAAAACTATTGTAGAAAATAAAAATAAATGGGACTTTGAGCTACTTGATGACGTAGCGTTGGGAAAGCTCTTGAACAATTTGGGAAAGAAGTTGACTCCTACTACAAGGCAAGATTTTATCAATTATCCAACTTATAGTGATATTGATTTTAATCAATTCCATTATCGTTTCAGACTTGATTTATATGGATATCCAAGATTTTTAGAAGTACTTGTTCTTTTAAGTATTCATCAAAAACTTGAATATTTAAAAAGTAAAGAAAAAATATTACGTTACAAAATCAAAATTTTTGACATTTTTAATATAGCTTTTTTTAGAATATTTAGGTTTTTTAACATAATTGATAAATATAAACGAACTAAGAAAAAACTAAGAAAAAACTTAAAATCAATCTTAAATTAAGGTGTAAAATCTTTAAAATTATCAGCTGTTTTATCTTTTTCAGAAATTATTGGGTTTTTTATTTTCCAATCAATTTCAAGACTTAGTGGGTTTATTGAATAATCTGATTCTTCATTATAATTTCCCGATTGAAGATAGATAACAGTAGCAACCTCTGAAAGAACCCCATATCCATGTGCAAAGCCCTTTGGAATAAATATAGCTTTTTTGTCTGATTCTGATAGTTCAACCATTCCATATTGACCATAGTTATCAGAACCTTTTCTAATATCTAAAAATACATCAATAATTCTACCTTTAATACAAGTAACAAATTTTTCTATTTCATTTGGTTTTTTTTGAAAGTGTAAACCCCTAACTACATCTTTATTCGACGAGGAGCATATGACTTCTTTTATTGATTCCATAGTATTGCTTAGTTCATCACCAAACATAGTTTTCTTCAAGAAGCCTCTTTCGTCTTCAAAAAAAATACCTTCAGCAATTTTTACCTCTTTAAACTTTTCTGAATAACTATTTAATTTCATATACTTAACATATTAATTAGCTCATCTGGAATACTTGAAAGATTAATATTTTTATGATCAATCTTTAATGAATTTGTAATATATTCGTTGTCATAAAACTTTAAATATTCTTCATTAATCTCTTTAGTGTTTAAAAATTCATATAAAAAGTTATATATTGAACTTAACGCAAGAGATTTTTCATTTATAAATAAATTCGATCCACCATCTTGACTATTTATTGATATCTTTATTCTTTCTATAACATCATCTAAGTACATTAGATTCATCTTATTTTCAGGATTATTTATTGGATTTCCTTCTTTTTTTAACAAACTTTCAATAATCAAGGGAACAATTTTTTTTCTTTTGTCTATTCCCCCAAAGGTATTGTCAAGAAATATCTCTTCAAATATATAGTTATTTTCTAATGAATGGTTTTTTATTATTTCTGAAAACTCAGTTTTAGTTTTTGTATACATTAGTTCCCTTGTGTTTATATCATTATAAAATTTATACATTGAATTTAAATAAATTGACTTAGATATATTCAAATTACCTATATTTTTTAGAACCAGATTCCCAAAATTTATATTTGCATCGATTATCTTTTTTTCATCTTCTAAAGACTTTGAAAAAAAAGTAGCTAAATGCACTACAATAATTTCCTTATTAATAAATTCGGAAAGTCCAAATTTTTCATTTTTATTATTAAAAACATAAAAATTATCTTTAATTGAAGATTTATTTATAAAAAAAGTACTTTTTGTCTCTATCTTCTTTGTTAATTGTGACCCTATGTAACCAGTTGATCCAGTTATAAATATTATTTTATTCATAGAATTAGTATAGAAATATATTGTATATTAAATTATGAAAAAGATTTCTCAGGTTGTTCTGCTTGCTGGTGGTAAAGGTACTCGAATGAGAGAAATGACTGAAAACCTCCCAAAACCAATGGTTCAAATTGGTGGAAAACCAGTTTTAGAACACTTAATTAATATATTTTCTTTATTTGGAGATTTTGAATTTATTATTTGTTCTGGTTATTTAGGGGATGAAATAAGCTCTTATTTTTCAAATAGAAAAAATATAAAAGTAATTGATACTGGATTAGAAACACCTACAGGTGGTAGGTTGTATAATGTTTCTGATTATCTAAACAATGACTTTATAGTCACCTACGGAGATGGCCTAGCAAATGTAAATATTGAAAGCCTCATTGATTTTCATTTACAACATGAGAATATAGGAACCATTACTGTCTCAAATCCGACTTCCAGATTTGGTTTGGTAAAATTTGATGATAACTCAGTGGTTGAAGATTTTATTGAGAAACCTAAACTAACTAAAGATTACGTAAACATTGGTTTTATGGTCTTTAACAAAAGATTCATAAATTATTTAAACAAAGACTCAACATTAGAAACTGAACCCTTAGTAAGTCTCTCACAAGAGAAAGAACTTAGGGCTTTTATTCATAACGGTTATTTTGAACCAATGGATACTTATCGTGAGTACATTGAATTAAATAAACTATGGGAAAGTGGAGAAACGCCTTGGTTAAATTATGAATAGAAAAAATATTCTACTGACAGGAGCATTTGGATATATAGGAAGTCATTTTATAGATAACTATCATAAATTATTTAATATTAAAGCACTAGATTCTAAATATTTTGATGAACCTAAAGAAATAGTATCCAAAACCTACCTTTCAAAAATAAAAGATATTCGAGATATAGACGAAGATGATATAAAAGACATTGATATTGTGATTCATATGTCAGAGCTATCTAATGACCCAATGGGGGAAATAGATCCTAAAATTACTCAAGACATAAATATAAATGGAACAAAAAAACTAGTTTCAATTCTTAATAAATCTAAAGTTTCTAAATTAATTTATATGTCATCATGTAGTGTTTATGGTGTAGACAGTACTTATCCCTATGAAGAAAACTCGGAACTCAATCCTTTAACAGAGTATGCAAAAGCAAAGGTAGAAAATGAAAATTTGCTCTTAAATTTAGACTCTAATTATCAAATAAAAATTCTAAGAAATGCGACTGCATTTGGATTTTCCCCTAACCACAGAATAGATCTTGTCGTAAATGATTTAGTATATTCTGCTATAAAAAATAACAAAATTGAGTTGCTTTCTGACGGGTCTCCTAAAAGACCTATCGTGCACATTACAGATATATGTAAAATTATCTACCTATTAATCACTGAAGAAGAGTCAAAAAAATTAATTTTTAATGTAGGAAGTAATGAAATGAATTATTCTATTAAAGATATTGCATTAAAAATAGCAGAAATGACAAAGATTGAAAATATTTCTTTTGGAGATTTAGGTGGCGATAAAAGGTCTTACACTGTTGATTTTTCTTACTTAAAACATGTTTTTCCTTCATTTAATTTTTCCTTTAATCTTGAAAGAGGAATTGAAGATTTATTATTTAATTACAAAAATTTCGAGCTTAATAAAAATTCAAAAAGAATTCAAAAACTTAATTATTTAATCCAAGAAAATTTAATTGACAAAGATTTTAGATATATAAATTAGTAAAACTTTTAGGTTCTCTAAATTTCTTTATAAGCAGTCTTAAAAAAACTGCCTTCATCAATTAAAATATTTAAATCTTCCATCGTGCATTTCAAATTTATCCAACACCTATCCCCATTGTCTGGTTTTACCCAACCTTCATTACTTTTAATTTCGTTATATTGAAGTTCTGTTCTCGGATCAAATAACGAGTAGGCCTTATTGTTAATAAAGTTCGTATAAGAATTTACTCTTGGAACTAAAGCTAGTGAAAATAAAAATAATAAAACCAGGAGTGTTTTTGGAATTTTTATTTTATCAGATTCAACAAAAAAGCCCACAACTCCAATTATTGTGCATAAAATACCAATTGAGTATCTAGGAATTGGACCGTAGAAAACAAGATAAGCCAAACTCAAAATGATGTAAGCCAATATTGTATATTTAATTTTTTTCTCATAAGTTTTATTTCTAAATAATGCCTTTTTTATTCCATAAACAATCAAAAAAGAAATAAAAAAGTTTAAATATACTGATCTGTAGTAATTTGAAAAAACTGCATAATTACTTGAATTAAAGAAATCATTAAACCAGTCAAAAAATGAAAGATTTGGATCTTTAAAATATTCCATATAAGCAAAACTTGTACTTGTAGTGTATTCTTCGACTCTTTTAGTTGAGCCATTCTCATACCAACTTAATGTTTTTATGCAAGTTGAAGAGAGTGGAAAAATAAGACATCCAGTTGTTAGTAGGCTTTTTATAGTCCATGTAATCCCAAAAAAGATTACAGGTATTTGAAGATATATTATATTTTTAAATTTATATATTTTTTGATTTACAAGAACATAAATTAGAGCAAAATAGAGGAAGAAGATGAATACACCACTTACTTTTAGTTGGAATATATAAAAACATATAAGAGAGATAAGAATAAAATCTAATTTATTTATATTTGAATCTAAAATATTGTTAATAATCACGAGGCTAGCAAAACAAAAAAGGATTGCTACAGCAATATCTTGCTTCCCTATCTCTTGAATATATATAAAACCGTTTCTTCCTCCTTCAAATCCAAAATTATCTAAGAAAGAAAAAACTAGTATAAATAAAGATGCATATTTTAAATTTTTACTTCCTGATTTAAATAGTTGAAAATAAAGAAAACAAAAAAAGAAATGTAAATAAATTAATGAAAGGAAATGTAAATAAATTAATGAGTCTTTAAACCATAAAATTGATGAGATATATTCATAAATTGAAGACATGCCAAATGGCCAAAATATATTGACCATTCCGATTATTAAGTTTGATTCACGTAGCCAATTCTGATGGTTCAAATGATAATATGCAGCATCATAATGAAAATTAATATCTGAAGAACTAATTAACAATATTCCTGGAATAATTAAGTAATAAAAAAAATTGTCTAAAGTAAATATTTCATTAAATTTAATTCTTTTAATTTCAAAAAAGTTTGGTATTAACAATATAGCCAATATCAAAAA